>ENA-OPVG01000495-OPVG01000495.1-human-gut-metagenome-genome-assembly--contig:-NODE-495-length-34237-cov-5.891697_pt1 | contig 34237 bp, 25 predicted proteins | sample MGYA00241093_ERZ501975 | MGnify/ENA primary metagenome ERZ501975 (study PRJEB25962, sample SAMEA2042993) | human gut metagenome | biome: human gut; feature: human-associated habitat; material: faeces... | reverse complement strand
AATGATAATATAAAATAGTGTAAAACAGTAATGTAAAAACAATAATATAAGGTTGTGATATGAAACAGCAACACGAAACAGTAATGTGGAATAATACAAAATAGTAATATAAAACAGGTGGAATCTACAGCATATGAATAACTGTGGATTCCACCTGTTCAATATTCAGTAAACTTTTGTCAGAAATCAAATGATGCTCATAAGCAATAACTGCTTATTTGTTCAGTGCTTCCTCCAGTGCAATAGAAAGCTGATCCGGACATGAAGTATTTTTGAAGCCGCATTTGACTCCTTTCAGACGTTTGATCACTTCTTCAGCGTCCATACCTTCTACGAGACAGGCAATTCCCTGAGTATTTCCGCTGCATCCTCCTACGAACTGCACATTATGAACTTTATGATTTTCGTCTACTTCAAATTCGATTTCACGGGCGCATACGCCTTTAGTCTTGTATGTCATAACACTTATCCTCCTGTAATTCTGAGATATCATTAATATTTTGCAGATCAGGTAAACTGTTAAATCACATCTCGAAAAAAGTTACTGATTCCTCTGCTTCTGGCAATACACTTCGCAGGTAAGAGGTGAAAAAACAACAACCTGAAAGATTATTATAACAGAATCGAAAAAAAGTTTCCATATAAATAAAGTTTTGCTATAATAAAGAAATGTCAGGAACATTTGTCACTGTTTACACATCTGAACCTGATACCATGAAAATGAAAAATTACAATATACAAAGAAGAGGTGTTTTAATAATGAAATGTATCGGAATTATCGGAGCAATGGAACAGGAAGTTGCAAAAATCAAGGAAAAAATGCAGGATGTCACAATTACATCCAGAGCCCGTATGGATTTCTATGAGGGAACTCTGGAAGGAAAGAAAGTAGTTGTTGTACGCTCAGGAATCGGAAAAGTAAACGCAGGTATGTGCACACAGATCCTTGCAGATGTATTTGGTGTGGAAGCGGTGATCAATACAGGAATTGCAGGAAGTCTGAATAATGATGTAAATATTGGGGATATTGTTCTTTCCACAGATGTTTTGCATCATGATATGGATGCGATCGGCTTCGGATATAAGAAAGGTCAGATTCCGCAGATGGATGAATTTTCCTTCCCTGCTGATGAAAAACTTCGTAAACTGGCTGCAAAAGTATGTAAAGAAGTAAATCCTGAGATCAGTGTATTTGAAGGAAGAATCTGTTCCGGAGATCAGTTTATCTCAGATAAGAGCGTTAAAGATGCCATCATTTCAGAATTTGGCGGATTTGCAGTAGAGATGGAAGGTGCTGCTATCGGTCAGGCTGCTTATCTGAACCATATTCCATTCCTTGTAGTAAGAGCAATCTCTGATAAGGCAGACGGAAGTGCTCACATGGATTACGCTGAGTTTGAGATGGCGGCAATTGAACACAGTGTCAAATTAACTGTAAGAATGATCCAGGAATTGTAATCTGCAAGAAGCAGATGAAATAAAGCGGCACGTGAACTGTATTTCGGCACAGTCTGCAGAACTTTGCATATACTGAAATAGACAATCGAAAAGAATGCAGGATCGTACGATGTATCTGAAAGAATATTTTCCGTTTTATACCACATATGCAAATCCTCTTCTGTATGAAGGAGAACGGATGCAGGATAAAGAATTTAACCTGATGAAATCCTATTATCCGGGGACTGTACAGCATATTCAGGAGAAAATAGAAGAGGAATGTGATCTCATGGATTATGAGGGAAGCCGCCTTTATGATGAATATCCGGATAAATATATGATTTATCATTTAAGCTGCAAGATCAGGGAGAGTATGGAACCGGAAATAAGCACTCAGGCTATCAGGGAGGATTTTCTGGATGAACTGATACAGGTAATGCTTTGTCAGGAAATATCCAGAAGAAGATGCCGCAGATATCGCTGCAGGAGATACTTTTAAAACAGATTGTAATTGCTCGGGAAATCGGTTTGCCGGTACACCGGACAGTTACAACAGATTATATAACATTAACAGACAGAAAGAGCAATGAAAAATTTAAGAGAATATTTAGAAGAACAGATAAATGAAAATCTGATACAGGCTGTTCTGAGTGCCGGCAGAAATAAAGATGGCATATCAAAAATAAAGATTCGTCCGATCCGGCTGAAAGGACAGATCTGTTATCAGGCATCTGCCACAGAAGGACAGAAAGTTCTGCATAAAAACTACGGGCGTACGGAACTGATTGAATATGTGGAAAAAGAACTTGCAGAGAATTTCAGACAGTTTCAGGCACAGGGTGCAGTAACAGACGGGGTTGTTCTTGTCAGTAAAAAGGGGAAAATGACTATTAAACAGAAACACCATGAACAGAAAGAAAAAGTTCAGATCCAGGCACATAACCGGGTGAAACAATATATTCTTAAAGAAGGTGTTCCGGTTCCGTTTTTGATCGATCTGGGAGTTATGAATGAACAGGGAAAGATTATCCATGCCAGATATGACAAATTCAGACAGATCAATCGTTTCCTTGAATTTATTGAAGATATACTTCCCAGACTTTCCAGAGACAGAGAAATAACGATTCTGGATTTTGGCTGTGGAAAGAGTTATCTTACCTTTGCCATGTATTATTATTTAAGAGAACTAAAAGGATATGATGTAAATATCATAGGTCTTGACCTGAAAACAGATGTAATTGAGAAATGTAATTCTCTGGCACTCAGATACGGATATGAGAAGCTGCATTTCTATCATGGTGATATTGCAGATTATGAAGGTGTATCCTGTGTGGATATGGTGGTAACGCTTCATGCCTGTGACACAGCTACCGATTATGCACTTGCCAAGGCAGTGGAATGGGGAGCTGAAGTCATTCTTTCCGTACCCTGCTGTCAGCATGAAGTTAATAAACAGATTAAAAATGAAATGCTGGAGCCGGTTCTGCGCTATGGAATCCTGAAAGAAAGGATGTCTGCGCTGATCACAGATGCTGTGCGTGCAGATCTTCTGGAGAGCAAAGGTTATGATACCCAGATCCTGGAGTTTATTGATATGGAACATACACCTAAGAATCTCCTGATCAGAGCAGTCAGAACAGGGAAAAGATCAGACCAGGGTAAGGTGGAGAAAATGCTTGCAGCCCTGAATATCCATCCCACACTGGACAGGCTTCTGAATGAAAAAGAACAGGAAGGGAGTGTGCGATGAAAAGGATACTGAAAAAAGCAGGTATTCTTCTTCTGGTATTTCTGCTTGGTACAGCAGGTACTGCATTGCTTCTTAACAGTGAATCCACAGATAACCGTTCTGATTTTAATGACGCAGTGTTTCCGGAAGTCATGGTGGATATGAATGATACGCTGATAAACCGGATGTATGGATATGCGCAGCCTATGCAGGCGGATTTTACCAGAGACAGTGTGACTCCTCTGGATACATCAAAAAAACTGACATTTAAAGTGAATCCCTATGATTCGGAAGTAAAGAGTTTTTCTTATGAGATCCGTACATCTGATGGAAGTAAAGTCCTTGAAAATAAGAAGATTAAGAATCTTGTAAAAGAAGATCAGTATTTGTCCGTAGACGTGGAGATTGGCAGTGATCTGCGTATGAATCAGGAATATTCCATGCAGATTGCCCTGGAACTGGATGAGGGTACAGCATATTATTATACGAGAGTTGTTTCCAGGTCACAGGTACATGCATCAGATTATGCAGCTTTTGTAAAATATTTTTATGAAGCGTGTCTTGACAAAGAGTCAGCAGATGCACTGGGAAGTTATCTGGAACCACAGACAACAGGAGCAGCAACGAATTACTCGGGAATTAATATTAATTCTTCCCTGAGTGAGATCAGTTGGGGGAATCTTGCTCCGCAGCTGTGTCAGGAGGGAATTCCTGTGATCAAAGAGATCAATGAGACAACTGCCAGCGTTGTGCTGGAATATCAGCTGACTTCGCAGAATGAGGATGAGGAAACGGAATTATATGACGTAAAAGAATTTTACAGAATGAAATATCAGGATACCAGGATTTATCTGCTGGATTTCCAGCGTTCTGCAAATCAGGTCTTTGATGGTACACTGCCTGTTTATGAGGATGATGGGATTATCCTTGGAGTGCGCGATAAGAATGTAGAATATATGATGAATGATGCTGCTACTGTGATAGCTTTTGTGCAGGAGGGAGATCTGTGGTCCTATTCACCGGGCAATGAAAAGGTAAATCAGGTTTTCAGTTTCAGAAAATTGAAGGACGGAGATTTCCGCGATTCCAGAACTCAGCATGACATCAAGATCGTCAGAGTAACTGATGAAGGAGATATTGATTTCGTACTTTATGGATATATGAACAGAGGAAGCCATGAAGGATATGAAGGAATTGCAGTTTACCATTACAATCGTGATAAAAACGTGGCAGAAGAAAGAGCCTTTATCCCTGTTTCGGAATCATTTGAATTTCTGAAAAAAGATCTTGAAAAACTGTCCTATGTCAATGAAAAGAATGAGCTGTTTCTGATTCTGGCGAAGAATCTTTACAGGATCAATATCGAAGAGAACTCCAGTGAAATTCTTGAAAAAGGAATAAAAAATGCGAATTTTGTATCTTCCGATAATAATGACCATGCAGCCTGGCTGGTTTCAGAGGGGGATGAAAAGGGAAATATCAAGGAAATTGATTTTGATACCTGTAAAACCCGACTGATCGCACCGCAGAAAGGCCAGAGACTTCGTACAGTTGGATTTATGAATGAAGATCTGATTTATGGAATGCTGAATAAAGAAGATATTCTTACAGATGAGGAGGGACATAAATCTGTTGGGATCCGCATTCTGCGTATTGAAGATTTTGAAGGAAATGTAAAAAAAGAATACCGGAAAGACGGACTTTATATCACTGATATTTCAGTAGGAAATACTCTGATCGAGTTTGAACTTTCTGCAAAATCCGGAGAAACCTCTTATGTTGCCCAGAAGAAAGATACGATCATGAATAATAAAAAGGCAGCGGCAAATACAGTAAAAATCGAACTTATTTCTGCATCCAGGACAGGTGTTCGTGTGAAACTGGTATTTAACACAACCAAACAGACAGATTCTCCGCTGACTATGTATGCAAAGGTAAGCAGTTCCGACCGGAAAGACATTGTTCTGGACACTCAGATTCCTCAGGAAATAGCATATTATGTTTACGGACAGGGCGGACTGGACGGTATCTATACAGATCCGGCGAAGGCTGTATTGCGTGCAGATACGCTGGGAGGTGTAGTGCTGAACCGTACACAGCAGTATGTATGGGAACGTGGAAATAAAAAGACAAAAATGCAGATAGATACAGAAGGGATTCCGGAGATTGTGCTTCAGGGAACCTATGATATTAAAACCCTGAAAAAGAGCCTCAAAAAGACCGGAACTGTGATCGATCTTTCCGGCTGCAGTCTGGACAGTGTGCTGTACGAGATAAGTGCACAGCGTCCGGTAATTGCCAAAACGGGAGCAGATACAAGCGTGGTGATCGTAGGATATGATGAATATAATACCTGGCTGTATGATCCGGTTAAAAAAGAGACCTATCCGTATGGAATGAATGACAGTACGGATCTTTTCCAGAAAGCCGGAAATGTGTTTATCACCTATATAGAAACAGTAAATTACTGATGAAAAACATAACCGGCAGGCAGCTGAGAACGGAGCGAACAGTAACGCGACAGCAACCTGCCGGTTATTCATCCAAAAAATTGTAAAAATGCTTCTTTACATTTCACTGATATTTGAGTATTCTAAAAAGGACAAACAGTGGCAGAGAAATTTATTGTTTAAACACGTTACTGTAAGAGTGAAACAGTAACAGCGAAACGGAGGAACGTACAGATGTTATATGAGAACATTAAAAAATTAGTACAGTACGGAGTAGAAACAGGACTTACACCGGCCTGCGAGAAGAATTATACAATAAATCTTCTTCTGGATGTCTTTAAAGAAGACGAATATGTGGAACCTGAGGAAGAGTACAGGGATATCGATCTTGAAGAGGTATTAAATGCACTTCTGGATGAGGCTGTGAAGAGAAATCTCATAGAAGACAGTGTTGTGTACAGAGACCTTTTTGATACCAGACTTATGAACTGTCTGATGCCGCGTCCGGCGCAGGTACAGAATGAGTTCTGGAGCAGATATGAGAAAGATCCACAGGAAGCAACCGATTACTTCTATAAACTCAGTCAGGACAGCGATTATATTCGTCGTTATCGTGTAAAGAAAGATCAGAAATGGACAGTAGACAGTGAATATGGTAAAATCGATATCACCATCAATCTTTCCAAACCGGAAAAAGATCCGAAGGCAATCGCTGCTGCCAAGCTTGTAAAATCCAGCAGTTATCCGAAATGTCTTCTTTGCCCGGAGAACGAAGGATATGCAGGAAGAGTTAATCATCCTGCCAGAGAGAATCACAGAATCATTCCTATCACTGTAAATGACAGTCCCTGGGGATTTCAGTATTCCCCATATGTGTATTACAATGAGCATTGCATCGTCTTTAACAGTCAGCATGTTCCGATGAAGATTGAGAAGAATACATTTATCAAACTTTTTGATTTTGTAAAACTTTTCCCGCATTACTTCCTGGGATCCAATGCAGACCTGCCTATCGTAGGCGGTTCTATTTTAAGTCACGATCATTTCCAGGGCGGACATTATACTTTCGCAATGGCAAAAGCACCGATCGAGAAACATGTGACTATTCCGGGATATGAGGATGTAGAAGCAGGTATTGTTAAATGGCCTCTTTCAGTTTTAAGGATCCGTCATAAGGATGAGAAGAGACTGATAGAGCTTGCTACACATGTTCTGGAAGCGTGGAGAGGTTATACAGACGAAAGTGCGTTTATCTTTGCTGAAACTGATGGAGAACCGCACAATACGATCACACCGATCGCCCGCAGATCCGGAGATATGTTTGAACTGGATCTCACACTTAGAAATAACATTACTACTGATGAGCATCCTCTTGGTGTATACCATCCGCATGCAGAGTATCACCATATCAAGAAAGAGAATATTGGTCTGATCGAAGTAATGGGACTTGCCGTACTTCCGGCAAGATTAAAAGAAGAATTGGAACTTCTGGCAGAATATATTCTGGAGGGAAAAGACATTTCTTCCAATGAGAAGATTGAGAAACATGCAGCGTGGGTTGCAGAATTCCTTCCGAAATATGACAACCTTGATAAAGACAACATTCAGGATGTTCTCAGAAAAGAAGTCGGTAATGTATTCGTTCATGTACTTGAGGATGCCGGCGTATATAAATGCACTGCTGAAGGCAGAGAAGCATTTATGAGGTTTATCAATAAATTATAAGGAATATTTTCAACCATAAGAAAACAGTGTTTACATAGCAGGATGACAAATCTGGTATTATTTACATATGAGCAGGTTGTGGCGGTTCTGATCAAAAGCCGGGCAGTCTGAAGATGTTTTTGAATGATTGGGAATGCATAGAGAACGTCCCGCATATTTTATGTTGGGACGTTTTTGCAAAATGGAGGTAAATATGTACAGAAAAAGACACAAAAGAGGAAAGCGTCTGGCAAGTGTGTTTCTGACTGTGGCACTGATCACTGCAACAGTTCCCGTACAGGCAGCAGAGTTCGGCACTCCGGACAGTTTTGAAGAGATTTTCAGTTCAGGGGAAGAAGATTCGTGCATAACTGATACAGAAAATACTTTGCCGGCAGCTTCTGATTCGGAGAAAGTAATGGCATCGGAACTGTCACCAACACCAACAGTGACTTCGACACCGGAGGGTACACCTGCACTGACAGAAACACCGACTCCTTCGGTCACACCGATGCCGTCTTCAACACCGACTCCTTCAGTCACACCATCACCATCTCCCACGCCGACGATTAATCCGGAGAAAGAGGTAATGCTCCGGTTTATAGACGGAGAAGGAAATGAATGTGAACAGCTGCGAACAGTGATGTCCTGGGGTGAATCTTTGATCCTTCCCAATGTACCGGATACAGGTGCACCGGATATGTGGAAACTGGAAAAAAATGAAAAACTTGGAGATGCGATCACTCTGAAGGGTGGAGATATTCTTACTCTGAAGAAAGGCGAGAGCTGGAATCTGTTTCTCGAAAAAGGCATCCTGAACTTCTATATGCCAAAGAAATGTACGGTTTCCCTTTATAATAATTCAGGAACCAGTGTGTTTTCCAATGGAATTCTGCATGCATATGAGACAAAAAACGTCATACTTCCGGATATGCCATCATCTAAATACATTAATTATGGATGGACAGATACAAAGGGAAGTTCTGCTGTAAAATATGAACTGAATTCAGAATTTACAGTGACCGGTGACACAGATTTTTACATTGTGCGCCGTACAGCACTTCAGGTGAATTTTAAGACCAATACAGGGGCAAGCAACAGTAAATTTACCAGACTGAATCAGAAAGTCGGAAAAGGACTTACAGTTACAATGCCGCAGGTACCTGTCAAGACAGGATATCAGTCTCTGGGATGGTCAAAGAATAAAAAAGCCTCCAAAGCTGACTATAAAGCAGGCCAGAATGTGACTGTATCAAAAACACTGACTCTCTATGCTGTATATAAGAAATTGCCTTACACAGTTACTTTCAATAACAATAATGGAACAAGTACCAGCAAAATTTATACTTCGCTCACCATGTATGCGTCAAAAAATCAGAAAGTGACACTGCCTGATGTGCCGAAAGTAAAGGGCTATACAAATCTGGGCTGGACAACTGAAAAGGGAGAAACAGAACCGGAATATTCAGCCGGTGATACAGTAAAGATTACAAAGGCAACTCGGTTCTATGCAGTGCGCAGAAAGAGTAATTATTATACGGTCAGCTACTATCTGGGAAATGGAAGCACTAATGCGGCTTATCAAAAACTTACTCAGACAGTAGAAGAGGGAACGGTTGTTACCTTTGCAAAAGTACCGGCAAGAACCGGTTATGTTAACCAGGGATGGTCAAGTAAGAAAAATTCTGAGAAAGCAACAGCAAAGGCGAAATGTACAGTCAACAAAAATATCACTCTTTATGCGGTACAGAAGAAGGCAGTACAGCTGACTTTTCACAGATGTGACGGCAGCACCTGGCAGAAAACGACTCTGGCAAAAGGAAGTTCTTATTCTCTTCCGGGCGTAAGGGATGCGGAAGGTTATACTTTTATGGGGTGGTCCACAAAACCGATGCAGAGTGTCTCTCCACAGTATGAGGCAGAAGAAAAAATCACGGTAAATGGAAATATGGATCTCTATGCAGTGGTATTTAACAGAACAACGGAAACAGACCTTACAGAGGATCAGCTTCCGCAGGTAGATATCTATAAATATAAACAGGTGATTTTTGTAGGTGATTCCCGTACGGAATTTATGGAAAATGTTCTGACAGGAATGGGAGAATCTGCGACTAAAAATGTGAAGTTTGTCTGCTCGGCAGGAAAGGGACTGGACTGGTTTACCACTACAGGATGGGCTCAGCTTTATTCCATAGTACAGCACGATTCCAACAGTATTCTTTCAAAGAAAACCGCAGTGATCTTTAATTTTGGAGTAAACGACTTGTCAAAATCTGCAGATTATGCGGAGTATTATAACTGGATTGCACCACAGCTTAAAAGCAAAGGATGTGAACTGTACTTCATGTCTGTAAATCCGGTGAATCGTCTGATGCTTCCCAATGCGGGAAGAGCGGACAGAAGTGAGGCGGCAGTCAGATCATTCAATCAGTATATGAAAGCAAATCTGTCTTCTGCTTATACTTATATTGATATGTATTCTTATCTGAAATCAACAGGATACAGCTTTGCCAGTGATCATTACGGAACCGGTACGGTAGATGACGGGCTTCACTATACTACAAGGACATATAAGCGTATTTTTGCAAAATGTATGGATTCATTGAGAGTGCCTGCCTGACCAAATGGCAGAGAGCATGATTTTGCTACACCTGACAAAAGAAAAAACATAGTTAAATACCAGATTACTCCTTGCGTGAAAACAGGGAATAGTCTATACTAAAAGGCGAGACGGCTGTTATCTGAAACAGCGTTTCGTCTTTTTGTGTAAGACCAGAACGATGAGGAGAAAGAGGAAACATAGATATGAAGTTAACAACAGTAAAAGAGATTTACAAAGAGAGAGAAAAATACCTGGATAAAGAGGTTACAGTAGGTGGATGGGTACGAAGCGTACGTGATTCCAAGACATTTGGATTTATCGTGCTTCACGACGGAAGCTTCTTTGAGACTCTTCAGGTAGTTTATCACGATACAATGGAGAACTTTGCTGAGATCAGCAAATTAAACGTAGGTGCAGCGATCATTGTCAAAGGTACACTGGTAGCAACTCCACAGGCAAAACAGCCATTTGAGATCCAGGCAGCAGAAGTTACAGTAGAGGGTAATTCTGCACCTGATTATCCGCTTCAGAAGAAACGCCACAGTCTTGAATACTTAAGAACCATCACACATCTCCGTCCGAGAACAAACACATTCCAGGCAGTATTTCGTGTACGTTCTCTGTGTGCCTATGCGATTCACCGTTTCTTCCAGGAGCAGGGATTTGTTTATGTGCATACTCCGCTGATCACAGGAAGCGACTGTGAAGGTGCAGGTGAGATGTTCCAGGTAACTACTCTGGATATGAACAACGTTCCGACAGATGACAAGGGTGCTGTAGATTACTCTCAGGATTTCTTCGGAAAAGAAACTAATCTGACAGTAAGCGGACAGTTAAACTGCGAGACTTTTGCACAGGCATTCCGCAATGTTTATACTTTCGGACCAACCTTCCGCGCTGAGAATTCCAACACAACCCGCCATGCGGCAGAGTTCTGGATGATCGAGCCGGAATGCGCATTTGCAGATTTAAATGACAACATGGATCTTGCAGAGGCAATGCTGAAATATGTGATCCGTTATGTACTGGAGAATGCACCGGAAGAGATGAATTTCTTCAATTCTTTTGTTGATAAGGGACTTCTGGACAGACTGAACCATGTGATCAATTCTGAGTTTGGTCATGTTACTTACACAGAAGCAGTAGAGCTTCTGGAGAAGAACAACGATAAATTTGACTACAAAGTATTCTGGGGATGCGATCTGCAGACAGAGCATGAACGTTATCTTACAGAAGAAATCTTTAAGAAACCTGTATTTGTAACAGATTATCCGAAGGAGATCAAAGCTTTCTACATGAAGATGAATGAGGATAACAAGACTGTTGCAGCTATGGACTGTCTGGTGCCTGGAATCGGTGAGATCATCGGTGGAAGCCAGAGAGAGGATGACATTGAGAAACTTGAGAAACGTATGGACGAGTTGGGACTTAAGAAAGAGGATTATGACTTCTATCTTGATCTTCGTAAATATGGTTCCACACGCCATTCAGGATTTGGTCTTGGATTTGAACGTTGCGTAATGTACCTTACCGGCATGGGCAACATCCGTGACGTAATTCCATTCCCAAGAACTGTTAAAAACTGTGATTTATAATTTGACTGATATCAGTATTGTGGGAGCATTGAAGCTGCAGAGCAATCCGCAGATATCAAAAATGTTATAGAAAGAGAGATTGGCATGAGATTTATTCATCTTGCAGATGTACACCTTGGTGCAGTTCCTGACAGGGGCTGTCCATGGAGCAGCAGGCGGGAGGAAGAAATCTGGGAAACTTTCCGCCGGGTTATTGCGGGTATCCGCGAGAATCCGGTGGATTTGTTATTTATAGCAGGAGATTTGTTCCACCGCCAGCCTCTTCTACGGGAACTGAAAGAAGTAAATAACCTGTTTTCCACCATCCCGGATACCCGGGTTTATCTGATGGCAGGAAATCATGACTATATTAAGGCTGATTCTTTTTACCGGGATTTTCAGTGGGAAAAGAATGTGACATTTTTTAAGAATGAACAGCTTACCTGTGTGAAAGATGAGAAACTGGATGTTTATGTATATGGACTGAGCTATGAACATCAGGAAATAGAGAATCCTCTGTATGATTCCATACATCCTGCAGAGGGAGAGGGGGTTCACATTTTACTGGCTCATGGTGGAGATGCGAAGCATATCCCCATGAATATCAAATCAATTGCTGCGTCAGGATTTGATTATATTGCATTAGGACATATTCATAAACCCCAGATTCTGATCCGGGATAATGCAGCTTATGCAGGTGCGTTGGAGCCTGTTGACAGAAATGATCTGGGTGATCATGGATACATAGAAGGACATCTGGAAAACGGAAGGCTTAAGACAAATTTTGTTCCTTTTGCCTGCCGTTCCTATGAGCAGATTCTTCTGATGCTGCGTGAAGATTCTACACAGGCATCTCTGGAAGATATGCTGAAGGCGGATCTGGCGAATAAAGGACGCATGAATATCTACAGGATCGTGATCCAGGGAACCAGGGCACCGGAGCTTCTGCTGCTTCCCGAGAGACTGAAGTCTTTTGGCTACGTAACAGAGGTTCTGGATGAATCAAAGCCTTCCTATGATCTGGAAGCACTTCAAAAAAAATATAGTGGAACACTGATCGGTGACTATATCAGTTATTTTCTTGAAAAAGACAGAAATGCAGTGGAGGAGAAGGCATTATATTATGGTCTTCAGGCTTTACTGGAAACAAGCAGGTGACAGACAGAATATGATTATCAGACAGTTAAATATTAAAAACTCTGGAGAAATCCATGATAAAACTTTAGAGTTTTCTCCGGGAATTAACGTTCTGTATGGAGAGAATGAAAGCGAAAGAGCGATAGTACATACGTATATTAAAAATATGTTTCTCGGAGATATCAGTGAAGCAATCTACGATAATGCAGTTTTTGCTGCGAAGTTAAAGAGTCCGACAGAACAGGATCTGGCTCGGGAGCTGCAAAAATTTATGACCGGCTATCAGGGAACTGCAGACAGCTCCATGGATCTGGGACGGGCCATGCAGATGCTCAAGATGTCCAGAAAGGGTTATCTGGTCCAGGCAGACAGAAAACAGAAAGAGACAGAACAGGAGAGGCAGAAACTTCTGACCAGGATGGATGATATCATAAGTGATCTGAATGATCTGAATGGAAAGCTGGATCAGATTAATGAGAAAGAGGAGTCGTTACGGATGCATCCCGGAGATGAAAATGGTGCGGTTATTCTGGATGAGAGAATGGCACAGGCAAAGGCAAAAAGAAACAGCTTTGCAATGGGAATGCTGATATCGGCCGCTGCCGGCATCTTTGGATTGATTCTGACTGCGATTATAGCGGACAGTGTTTCGGTAAGTCTGATCATAGCGGTTATTGCAGCTGCGTTGGTGGGATTTTGTGGAAAACAGCAGCTGAAGTATGCAAGGGAATTTCAGAAGAGAATACGGATGAAGAAACGCTGGGTATCCAGGCAGGAGAAACTCAGATGCAGTAAAGAAAATCTCAGACAGGACTATGATGAGAAAGAAACAGAACTTTGTAACCTTAAGGAAGAATACCGGGAATACGAAGAAAATTCTTTTCTGCTTACATCGGAAGAGCGGGAGGTACAGGCTCTGAATATGGCGATGGAAACCATAGAGAGAATGTCAGGAAATATTCATCTTCAGGTGGGACGAAAGCTGCAGATACGTACTTCTCAGATTTTGAGTGAGATTACAGATGGTGAATATCAGGACGTACAGATGGATGCGGCATCCCACATGACAGTAACTACCGGGAACGGAGCGGAAGCACTGGAATGTCTCAGCCGCGGCACTCTGGAGCTGATTTATTTTGCCATGCGCATGGCTGCAGGAGAGCTTCTGTGTCAGGAAGAAAGTCTGCCGGTGATACTGGATGATATCTTTGGGATGTATGAGGAAGAAGATCTTGAGGCAGTTCTTGAATGGATGTATAAGGAGAAAAAGCAGGTTATCATCAGTACCTGCAGTAAACGCGAGATGGAACTTCTGGACAGAGAGGGAATCCCTTATGGGAAGCAAATTATTTCCTGAATTTTAATCAGACTGCGAAGCAGTTATTCAGTGTAGGGCCGCATAGAAGAGTGGATTGCATTATATATAACAAAAAGAGAGATTTCATGTACTGCAGGAATTTCGGATGAAACAGCCGGAACAGAACATGAAATCTCTTTTTATAAATTTTACAGAAGTTATTTATTTCTCATCATACTGAGCCATATAATTGCTTACGCAGCGGTTGATCCTGTCAACCGGGTTGAGCAGATAGCTTACGGACTGATCATGATTAAGAGTATCAATGATCAGGGCGATATATTTACTCATATCACAGGAAATGTAGTAATCTTTTGCAAGAAGCTCAGGAGACTGATAGATTAGGTTTGTAGTGAGCAGTTTGTCAAACACTCCTGCCTTATGAGCCTCATCAAATTTCTCGAGTCCGTTTGTAAACAGTCCGAAAGTAGAGCAGATATAAATTCTGCCTGCTCCTCTTTCCTTGAGGAGAGAAGAAATCTTAAGAACTGTATCACCGGAAGAAATCATATCATCGATCAGGATCATATCTTTGCCCTTAAGGTTTGGACCGAGGAATTCGTAAGCTGCGATTGGGTGACGTCCATTGATTCTCTTGGAGTAATCCAGACGTTTGTAATACATACCCATATCAACACCAAGGATATTGGCAAGATAGATTGCGCGGTTCATGCTTCCCTCATCAGGGCTGATGATCATGAAATGATCGTTGTCGATGTGAAGTCCTTTCTCATGATTGAGAAGAGCTTTGATAAACTGATAGGATGGCTGTATAGTCTCAAATCCATGCAGAGGTGTTGCATTCTGCACGCGCGCGTCATGTGCGTCAAAAGTGATGATGTTTTCCACACCCATACTTACAAGCTCCTGAAGTGCTGTTGCACAGTCCAGGGATTCTCTGCCGCTGCGGATATTCTGGCGGCTTTCGTACAGATAAGGCATGATCACGTTTACTCTGCGGGCTTTGCCGCCGATTGCGCCGATCACACGTTTCAGATCCTGAAAATGGTCATCAGGAGACATAAGATTCTCGTATGGTCCGATGCTGTAGGTAAGACTGTAGTTACATACATCAACCATCAGATAGATATCGTCACCACGTACAGATTCCATGATCGTACATTTCGCCTCACCGGAACCGAAACGTGCTGTCTGGACCGGTATCAGATAGGACTCTCTCTGATAACCCTCAAATGCAAAAGAATCAAGCTCTTCGTGGCTGCGCTCTTTACGCCACTGTATCAGCCATTCATTTACTTTTTCACCCAGATCCTTACAGCTGATCAGAGGGATCAGACCAAGTCTGCCCACCGGAAGTGTAGTTAAATCTTTAGTTGTTGCCTGTGCCATGTTTTATTTTCCTCCTAAAAAAATTTTCTGTATACGGATATCCTTTCCTTCCAGTTTCACCATACGGTAGTTGCTGGCGATTCTCGAAAAGGTTCGTTCGGAATAAGTATCCGAGAAATTTTCCAGTTTCAGATTTGTTGATATGATCGTAGACTTCCTGCGCATGATGCGTTCATTTATGCACAAAAACAACTGGGAAGAGACAAAGCTGTTTGTAAGTTCAGTTCCCAGGTCGTCGATGATCAGCAGATCGCTGTCAAATACAAATTCCTGTCCTTCTGTTTTATCTCTGGAGAATTTGGAGTCTGCCAGCAGTTCAAACAGATCAAATGCGGAAAAGTACATAACGCAATGTGCTGATTCCAGAAGATCATGAGCAATACAGTGAGAAAGAAAAGTCTTACCCACACCGGTATCACCGTAAAGAAACAGATTCTCAAAGGAACTGTCAAAATTTCTCACAAAACCTCTGGCAATATCATAAGCTCTCCGGGCCGTCTCTCTTTCTGTCAGTCCGGTAGCTTCGTTCTTCATTGTATCAGAATAATAATCAAAAGAAAAGTGGTCAAAGTTTTCTTTTTTGAGAATTTCTTTTAAATTGGACTGCGTATAGAGCAGTTCTATCTCTGCTTTCTTAAAACAGGTACATTTTTGGCTTCCGACGTAACCGGTATCCTGACAGACCGGACACTTATATGGAAGTTCCAGATAATCCTCCGGATATGAGTTACATACCAGCAGGGCATTGCGCTCCTGGGACAGAAGAGAGATTGCAGCTTTAAGGTCCTCAAGACCTGATGATTCTCCGCTTAAGAGTGCTCTTGCTTTTTTGGCGCTTAAGGTGGCAACCTCTTCATCTATTTCGTGGATGCGCGGGATTTTTTTATAAATCTCCTGAGTACGCTCCTCCAGAATACGTCTGTTCTGAGACTGGGTCTTGCTGTATTCCCGCATGATCGTATCATACTGATAATTCTGTAAAGGCATGACTTCACACCCTTTCGTTTGTTTTTTTTAGCTGTTCAGTGACTTTCAGACGATTATGTCACTGCCGTTACTGATTCAGTAATTTCTTTTCATATTCGTTAAAGTCGTACTGTCGCTGATGGAAATTGTTAAACCGGTTTGATGCAGCCGGTTTGGAAGCTGCTTTTCGCTGGGTATTCTTTTCCAGCTTCTGGCGCTGATGCTGAGCATCGAGGAGCCGGACATCTGCAAGTGTACGGACATTTTTATCTTTCCATCCGGAAAGGATTTTATCTGCATACTGGAAACTTGGCTGTCCGGTAGAGAGAACTGTACGGCTGCAGGCTTCCTGGATGATATCCATGGTAAAACCATAATCATTCAGCCAGGTGTTCATAAGAGAAATCTCTGTATCTACCGGATTTCGTCCGCTGATTCCCATTGATTTAAAAATAGTAAAGTATTCTTTGGCATAACGGGAATTTGCCTCTTTTGCCATGGTGACAGTGGTGATTCCCTCATCTGCCCAGGCAAGAGCAACGGTTTCTATGTAACGCATACTCTTATGCCCGCGGCTGACACTGTATTCGATCAGGTACTCGATCAGATCAGGCGAGAATTTCAGCTCATCATAGAAAAACAGGATCTTTTTCATCTCGGTAGGAGTGAGCGTTTTGCCGAGATACTGTTCTGCGATATAGAGGAGCTGTACGATCTCATCATTTTGCTTTAATTCTTTTACACGGTCAGGAGACAGTGCAGTGGCTGATCTGGTGGTCTGCTTCACAGGCTGTGCCGGCGCAGAAGAAGTCTGGGTTTCTGTTTTTGTAACAGGGGCTGTCGAAACGGGTGTGTCGGAAGCAGCAGATTTTACAGGTGGTACATTCAATATGATATCTGCTATATCTTCGTTATTTCTGTAGGTTAAAGTAAGGAGTTTCTCTTTCTCCCAGTATTTCAGAGCGCGGATAATGTCACGTTCTGTACAGAAGAAATGATCAGCCATCTGCTCCAGACTGAAGGGTACAGAGGTGTCAGAAAGAAGCCTCAGAAGATAGATATATACTTTCACAAATTCTCCATTGGCCCCAGGCATATAGTTGTCTATGAAATTGTTGGTTAATACAGTTACTTCCGCATTGCGGGAATTCTGTAAAGTGATCATAGCCATGAATTTCCACTCTCTTTCATAATAATAAGATGTTAGGGTCAAAAGGTATTTTGCCCCTAACCTGATATCCACGAATTGCTCCGCTGCAAAGCAGCTCCCACAATTCTCATAATAATAAGATGTCAGAGTAAAAAAAGATATTTTTCCTCTGACTTGATATCTATGAATTATAGCACAACATTTTTTAAAAGAGAATAGGGGATTTTTGTCGAAGATTTCATCCACATTTGAATGTGGATAATGTGGATAATGTGGAAAGGTGAAATGTGGTATATATTATTGGAAACCTGAAAAATGTTGAATTTCAGGGAAAAACGGAGTATTACGGGGACGAATAATGTCGAATTATGTTAAGTGATTTATGCACATATACATCCACATATGCAGGCAGATGAAAATGTGTATAACGATGTGGAAAATGTGGATAAGTGATCTGAACTGTTATAAATAAAGGAAGAATTGAGGGGGATAAAATGTTTATAACTTTTTAATGGAAATTGTCGACAGAGACACAAGTGTTCAGTATCTTCTATTGCTATAAGTGCTATAAGTTGGGCGGTTGTAAAAAACAGGACAATTCTGAAAAATTATTTTCCGAATTGTCCTGTGTAAATTGCTGATATCTATGTCTGGCAGCGGATTGCAAATAACTGTCTGACAACTGTCTGTTATAATAGGAAGTTATCCGTGAGAAATATTATTTGCCCAGCAGATGTTCCCCGATATTTACAACATCTCCGGCTCCCATGGTGATGAGCAGATCTCCCTCCTGGCAGTTTGCGAGAAGATAATTCTCAATCTCATCAAAGGTCGGGAAATATTCGCATGGCGTTCCAAGTTCCTGGATACGCTTCTGCAGATCCTCTGAAGAAATTCCAAGAGTATCGGTTTCTCTTGCTGCATAAATATCCGCAACTACCACATGATCTGCCAGGCTGAGTGCTTTGGCAAACTCCGGAAGCAGAGCTTTGGTACGGGTATATGTATGTGGCTGGAATACACACCATAATTTCTTATGGGGATAATTGTGTGCGGCATGAAGAGTTGCTTCAATTTCTGTAGGATGATGTGCATAATCGTCTACGATCGTAACCCCTGCAACTTCTCCTTTATACTGGAAACGGCGGTCTGTTCCTGTGAAACTTCCAAGTCCCTTGATGATCACTTCTTCGGAAAGACCAAGAAGATGACCGAGGGCAATTGCTGCCAGTGCATTGGAAACATTGTGGATGCCCGGCACTTTCAGATAATAGCTGCCAACCTTAACGCCATTGCGCAGAACGGAGAAGGAAGCATGTCCATATTTGTCATAAGTGATATCTGCTGCCTGATAATCTGCATCATGTTCCAGACCATAAGTGATCACATTACATGGAAGATCCCGGATGATATCTTCATATTTCGGAGTATCTGCATTGATGATCAGTGTACCGTCAGCAGGAAGAAGCTCTGCAAAGCGGCGGAAGGAATGACGGATATCGTCAATATCCTTAAAGAAATCCAGATGATCGGCATCCATGTTCAGGATGATACTGATTTTCGGGAAAAAGCTTAAAAAGCTGTTGGTATATTCACAGGCCTCGGTAATGAAAGTACCGGAATGTCCCAGACGCAGATTACCGCCGATGGCCGGCAGGATACCGCCGACAGAGATTGTCGGATCAAAACCACCTTCCAGCAGAATATGAGAAGCCATGGAAGTTGTTGTGGTTTTTCCGTGGGTTCCGGATACTGCGATGGGGATCTGGTAATTTTTCATGATCTGTCCCAGCAGATCGGCACGGGTCATCATCGGAATATTTTTTTCTTTTGCGCAGGCATATTCCGGGTTATCCGGATGGATCGCAGCAGTGTAAACTACCAGATCGATACCGTCAATAATATTGGATGCGCGCTGTCCGTAGAAAATCTGTGCACCGTTCGCGGTCAGATGATCCGTCAGAGCACTTTCTTTGGAATCAGAGCCGGATACGGTGAATCCCTCTTTTAAAAGAATCTCGGCAAGGCCGCTCATGCTGATACCGCCGATGCCGATAAAATGTATGTGAACAGGTTTTGTAAAATCAATGGTATACATAGGAGTTCTCCCTTTCTTACAGACGTTTGTATCATATTTATGATGCCGGCTTCCCTGGGTCGGAAAGATTGCGAAAGCTGCTTTCAGCGGGCGATTTGCAGGCATCAGTCGGGTACAAAAGACATTTTGTAACAACATTTATTATAGACGGAAAAGGGGAAAATGGAAAGATTTTTTTAAGGATGAGAAAAAAAACCAATAGATATAGAAGAAAATGACGAAAGGGAGAAGAAATGTTGTATAAATGTCATAAAAACACGAAAAGATTTGATAAAAATATGTAAAAAATGTTCACTAAATCTGATAAGTGTGATATAATCTTTTTACTATATATGACAAGAGGTGATTGCATGATCAAGAAAGAAATGATTGCAATGCTGTTGGCCGGAGGCCAGGGAAGCCGACTCGGCGTACTTACCGAGAAAGTTGCCAAACCGGCGGTGGCATTTGGAGGAAAATATCGGATTATCGATTTTCCGTTGAGTAACTGTATTAATTCAGGCATTGATACCGTGGGTGTTCTGACCCAGTATCAGCCGCTGCGTCTGAATACCCATATCGGAATCGGTATTCCGTGGGATCTGGACCGGAATGTGGGCGGTGTTACCGTGCTTCCCCCCTACGAAAAAAATGGTAACAGCGACTGGTATACCGGAACAGCAAACGCAATTTTTCAGAATATGGCATATATGGAGACCTATAATCCGGACTACGTTCTGATTCTCTCCGGTGACCATATTTACAAGATGGATTACGAAGTGATGCTTGATTATCATAAGGCAAATAAGGCAGATGTGACCATTGCCTGTATGCCGGTGCCGATCGAAGAGGCAAGCCGTTTCGGTGTTATGATCACTGACGGTGCGGGACGTATTACCGAGTTTGAAGAAAAACCGGAACATCCAAGAAGTAATCTGGCATCCATGGGAATTTATATTTTCTCCTGGAAGACACTCAAAGAGTCTCTGATGGCACTGAAAGATCAGCCAAACTGTGACTTCGGTAAACATATCCTGCCATATTGCAGAGATAATGGAAAGAGACTGTTTGCCTATGAATTCAACGGATACTGGAAAGATGTAGGAACACTGGGGTCTTATTGGGAAGCAAATATGGAACTGATCGATATCATCCCGGAATTTAACCTGTATGAAGAATTCTGGAAAATCTATACCAAAGGTGATATCATCCGTCCACAGTACATATCCGGGGAATCCGTTGTTGAAAGAAGCATCATCGGTGAAGGTGCGGAGATTTATGGTGAAGTGCATAATTGCGTCATCGGTGCGGATGTAACGATTGAAAAGGGAGCTGTGGTGCGGGATTCCATTATTATGAAACATACACGCATCGGCGCCGGAAGCCAGATTGACAAGTCCATTATCGCAGAGAGTGTGGATATCGGAGAAAATGTTGTCACAGGTGTGGGCGAGGAAGCTCCGAATGTTCTGAAACCGGCTGTCTATGGATTCGGCCTTGTTACAATCGCAGAAAAATCTGTTATTCCGTCAGGCGTGAAGATTGGAAAGAACACAGCTATCAGCGGTGAGACCACAGTGGAGGATTATCCGGACGGAGAGCTTGTAAGCGGCGGAGCAATTGTAAAGAAGGACGGTGAGTAATATGAGAGCATTAGGAATTATTCTGGCAGGCGGTAATAACAACAGGATGAGAGAACTGTCCAACAGACGTGCCATCGCAGCGATGCCGGTAGCGGGAAGCTATCGGAGCATTGACTTTGCACTGAGTAATATGACCAATTCTCATATTGCGAAAGTTGCAGTCCTGACACAGTACAACGCAAGATCGTTGAACGAGCATCTGAGCTCTTCCAAATGGTGGAATTTCGGAAGAAAGCAGGGAGGTTTGTTTGTGTTTACACCGACGATCACTCCGGATAACAGCTTCTGGTATCAGGGAACCGCAGATGCGATTTATCAGAACCTGGATTTTCTGAAGAGAAGCCATGAACCCTATGTGGTCATCGCATCCGGTGATTGTGTATATAAACTGGATTATAACAAAGTTCTGGAATACCATATCGCAAAACGTGCCGACGTGACTATTGTGTGCAAGGATGTGGATGCCAATGAGGATGTGACCAGATTTGGTGTGCTTCGCATGAATGAAGACTACCGGATCGAAGAATTCGAAGAGAAACCGATGTTGTCCGATTATCATACGATCTCCACAGGAATCTATGTGATCCGGCGCCGCCAGCTGATCGAGATGATCGAGCGCTGCGCACAGGAAGGAAGACATGATTTTGTAAAAGATATCCTGATCCGCTATAAGAATCTGAAGAGGATCTATGGATATAAGATCCAGGATTACTGGAACAACATCTCTACCGTTGAGGCTTACTACAAGACCAATATGGATTTCTTAAAACCGGAAGTGAGAGATTATTTCTTCCGTCAGTATCCGGGAATCAACTCCAAGATCGACGATCTTCCGCCGGCAAAATATAATCCGGGATGTCTGGTAAAGAACAGCCTGGTATCCAGCGGCTGTATCATCAACGGGCAGGTGGAGAATTCTGTTCTGTTTAAGAAAGTATATGTGGGAAATAACTGCGTTATCAAGAATTCTATTATTCTGAACGACGTATATCTGGGTGATAATACCCATATCGAAAACTGCATCGTAGAAAGCCGGGATACCATCCGGGCCAATTCTTACTATTGCGGAGAAGGCGAAATAAAAGTTGTCGTGGAAAAGAACGAGCGCTATGCGCTGTAATAACAGAGCGGCTGTCTGGTGGTTCGCGGAGAAATAACTAATCAGCGGTTATAACTGTTCGGAAGGAGAACGACATATGAAAGGGGCATGTGCTATGGAGATTACAGACGTAAGAGTGCGCAAAGTGACAAAAGAAGGTAAGATGAAAGCAGTTGTTTCCATAACAATTGATGATGAATTTGTTGTACATGATATTAAAGTGATCGAGGGAGAGAAAGGACTGTTTATCGCTATGCCAAGCCGTAAGGCTTCCGATGGAGAGTATCGCGATATTGCACATCCGATCAATTCCAACACAAGAGAAAAGATCCAGAGTCTGATTTTGGAGAAATACGAGGAAGTAATGGCAGAAGATGCCGTTGCAGATAATGCGTAACCGGATTGTCATATATATGGGGTGACGCAAAAACGAGATAAAAGCGGTGGCTGGGGGGCCACCGCTTTTTCTTTACAAAATGCCAGAGTCTTGCTATAGTGGAGCGTAGAAAAATGTCCGTGGGAGAATGGCGGAAGAGAAAGAAAAAGAGGAGACAGGTGTGTGATGAGAGTGGAACTGCCGGAAAGCTTTGAAAAGAGAATGCAAGAGATGCTGGGGGATGAATATGAATCGTATATCGAAAGTTATGATAACCCCAGACAGTACGGACTCCGGATCAATCCGATGAAGATCACGGAAGAGGAACTGGCGGAAGGCTCCGGTTTTTCTCTGGATCCGATTCCGTGGACAAAGACCGGGTATTTTTATAAAGAAGAAGATCAGCCGGCCAGACATCCATATTACAGTGCCGGTCTTTATTATCTGCAGGAGCCAAGCGCCATGACTCCGGCGGCGAGGTTTCCGGTGGAACCGGGGGAGAGAGTTCTGGATCTGTGTGCAGCACCGGGAGGAAAGGCAACGGCTCTCGGCGCAGCGCTTCAGGGAAAAGGTGTGCTGGTGGCAAATGATATCAGTAATTCCAGGGCTAAAGCACTGTTAAAGAATCTGGAAGTATTTGGCATATCCAACGCCTTTGTGACCAACGAAGTACCACAGAACCTGGCAGAGCGGTTTGAAGGATTTTTTGATAAAGTGCTGATCGATGCACCGTGCTCCGGGGAGGGAATGTTCCGCAAAGATCCGGCGGTGATCAAAACCTGGGAGGAAGAACGCCCGGAGTACTTTGCGAAACTGCAGAAAGATATTCTGAAAAATGGAGTGCGGATGCTGCGCCCGGGTGGAAAACTGCTGTATTCCACCTGTACCTTTGCTCCGGTAGAAAACGAGGGAAGTATCTCCTGGATCCTGGAGCAGTGTCCGGAGATGGAACTGATTCCCATCGAAGGATATGAAGGATTCTCTGAGGGTAACCCTGCGTGGGGTGATGGAAGAGAGGAACTGCGCCGCTGTGTGCGGATCTGGCCGCATAAGATGAAAGGAGAGGGACATTTTCTGGCCCTGCTGAAAAAGTCTGAGGATGCGCCCGAGACAAGGATCAGACTGGAACCGCCGACGCGGATGGATAAGAAAAATAAAGCAGTTCTGGAAGAATTCTTCAGGGACTGTCAGTGGAAGCCGGACTGGGAGCGGGTACAGATCAAGGGCGAGAAAGTCTATCTGGTACCGGAACTTCCGGCAAAGTTGAACGGGATCCATTTCTTACGAAACGGACTGTATTTGGGAGATCTGAAGAAAAACCGTTTTGAACCATCCCAGCAGCTGGCGATGACGCTGAAGGCTTCCGACTATGCGGGAAGCGTATCCCTTTCGCCGGAGGATGAACGGATCGGACGGTATCTGCGTGGAGAAACCCTGCTTTTGGAACCGGAGGAGGCGACCAGAGAGAAAGGCTGGATCCTGGTCTGTGTGGATCAGTATGCACTCGGGTGGGGAAAACTTGTGAACGGAGTGCTGAAGAATAAATACTGGAGCGGCTGGCGGCTAAAAAGTTGACATAATCCGCGCTTTAATGCAGAAATTCGCCAAAATTCCACTAATTATTACGCAAATATTACGAGATGTTAAAAAACTACTTCACAATGCTACAAAATCATGCTATAATGACTCTTGCCTGAGAAAGTGAGAGGAATTAATATGAGAAGAAAAAGAATCATAAGCCTGGTACTTTCCGCATGTCTTATCGTGGGAAGTGCGGTACAGGGTGGAGCTGCTACCACGCAGGAGAAGATCTCCGATGCGAAGGCACAGCAGCAGGAGAATCAGTCTTCCCTGCAGCAGACCCAGGAAAAGATTCAGGAACTGGAATCAAAAAAAGGTGAATCCGAAACATATCTTGCAGATCTGAACACTCAGTTGGACGATCTTCGCAGCAGTCTGGAAAAACTGCAGAACGATTACGATGCGAAGCAGGAAGAACTGACACAGCTGCAAAGTGACCTTGAAGATGCGAAAGCGGATGAAGCGCAGCAGTATGAAGCGATGAAACTCCGCATCCGCTATATGTACGAAAACTCAGCCAGCAATTATATGAACTTGCTGTTCGAATCAGGAAGTATTTCTGATTTCTTAAACCAGGCTGAGAACATTTCCCAGATGTCAAAGTATGACAGAGACATGCTGGATACATACAGAGAAACAAAAGAAGCCATCCAGACCAAAGAGGAACAGGTGGCACAGGAAAAAGAAGAGATTGTGGCTCTTCAGCAGGAGAGCGCGGACAAGCAGGCAGCAGTAGAAGAACTGGTGGAGGCAACTTACCAGCAGATCCGTGAATATCAGGAGGATATTCAGAGTCAGCAGACAGCAGAGAATGATCTGTTGACCAAGATCAGCAGTCAGGAAGATGCGATCAACGATCTTCTTCGTCAGGCAAAAGAGGAAGAAGCAGCAGCCAGATTAGCAGCACAGCAGGCGGCACAGGCAGCAGCTGAGAAAGCAGCACAGGAAGCGGCAGCAAAAGAAGCAGCAGAGAAAAAAGCGGCAGAAGATGCAGCAGCACAAAAGGCAGCACAGCAGAAAGCAGCGCAGCAGGCAGCGTCAGCGACACAGAAAAAATCAAACAGCAGTACAACAACGACTACAACGACAAGTAATACTGCTGCGAATACAACAACTTCAACAACTACAACAGACAGCTCCGACGATACCATCGATACTTCACAGGGCAAATACCTGGGAAGATTCAAACTGACAGCATATTGCAGCTGTTCCATCTGTTGCGGAAAATGGTCCGGCGGCGGTACAGCCAGCGGAACCACTCCGACACCGGGACGTACCATCGCGATGGCGGGAGTTCCATTCGGAACCAAACTTTCCATCAACGGTCAGATCTATACCGTAGAAGACAGAGGAACCGCATACGGACATGTGGATATCTTCATGGGAAGCCACAGCCAGGCATTGAGCTTTGGTATGAAATATGCAGATGTGTATCAGGTGAACTAGAGAAAAATAAGAACAGAGAGTGCAGGATACGGGAAACGTGTCTGCGCTCTCTTTTTTCGCTTACAGGAGACTGCTTTCCTGTTCATAATCCGGCTTCCGGCTGCATAGAATGCAGATAGTTTCATAGCAACGAAACAAAGGAGGGGAAAAGATGGATGCCACGATTCTGGTAAACCGTACACACCGCTTACCGCGAAAAGCGATACCACAGACCTTAGTTGAGCCGGAAATCATCTTTGATGCACCTGTCGGGGACAGGAAAAGATTACTTGCAGTTAGTGCGGCGAAGGGAGTGGAGGCGCTTTTTGCGAGAGGAAAAGAGGAAGGAATCTATCTGTGCGGAATCTATTCCAGAGAATACAATCATTTCCAGAGGAAAATCCGGGCCGTTATAGATTACTTTTTCTTTAGCAAATCCCTGAATCCCGGCGAGGGCACCAAGTTTCTGATTATAATCTTTTCGAGAGATTTCTTTTATCTGAATTCTGTTTTTTTGAGCAATACTGCGGACTACCTTGATTTTTTCTTTTCCAAGTCCAAAAGTTAAGATAATCTGAGCCATTTTTCCATCCTTTATATGTTGAATTTATAATGAGAATTATTTAGCATTCTTTTATAAATATTCTATAACATTTTTACATGTAATGGCAACAGAAAATTTCTGTATGTCATTTGACGATCGCAGTAATTGTAATTTTCTGAATTTCAGTGTAAGATATCCATATCTTAGGAAAGTGAAAAAAATAGCATGAATGATAAATTTGCAGTATGTATTGGAAAAGGTGGACAACGGGACCAGGCAGAATCTTTTGCACGGAAAACGGAGAGCATCATTGCAGATAAACCAGGAAAAAACCTGACAGTTTTGTTCGATTCGAAAGGTATTTCTCTGACGGGATATGGATTAACCTATCAGGGCGATTTTGAAAATATGCTTCACCGTGTCACAAACGGGAGATTGCAGCATGAAATGCTGGTGCGGGCTGCCAAATCAGAAAAAGAAGGACGCAAGGCGATTGATGCCACGGCAGGTATGGGAGAAGATGCCTTCCTGCTTGCAGCGCAGGGATACGAAGTAACCCTGTACGAGCAGAATCCGGTCGTTGCTGTCCTTTTGAAAGACGCACTGCGGCGCGCAAAGAAACATCCGATATTGAAGGAAATCGCAGCCCGGATGAAACTGGTCGAGGGAGACAGCGTAGAATGTATGTCCAGACTTCTGGATCCGGTAGATGTTATTTACCTCGATCCCATGTTCCCGGCACGACAGAAATCCAGCCTCATCAACAAGAAGCTACAGCTGATCCAGAAACTTGAACCACCATGCTCCGAAGAGACGGATCTCTTTGATGCAGCAATCAAAGCTACACCGGAGAAGATTATCGTAAAACGTCCGCTGAAGAGCGAATTCCTTGCCGGAAGAAAACCTTCCTACACGTTAAATGGAAAAGCCATCCGTTATGATTGTTATACATTATAAAGAAATTAGACTAAAAAGATGATATTTGAAGTATTCAGGAAGGGAACCTCTGGATATACAGATATCCCTTCCGTCATATTTATTTCAAGAAGAAATGAATCAACTTATCATTAATTCTCTTATATGGCTGGTATCTCATTGGCAGATCCAGCCATGTTTTTTTGTCCACGATACTCTTATAATGGGAGAAAGTCCGGAAGCCTTCACGGCCATGATAACCACCCATACCACTTTCACCAAATCCCCCAAAAGGCATTTCACTGGTCGCGAGATGGATAATAGTGTCGTTGATACAGCCACCACCGAACTGGCACTGAGAGGTGACCTTACGAGCAGCCACTTTATCACGGGTAAAAAAGTACAGAGCAAGCGGATGCGGCATAGAATTGATTTTGTGAATCAGTTCATCCAGAGAATCATAAGTAAGAATCGGCATAATCGGTCCGAAAATCTCTTCCTGCATCACTTTATCTTCATAAGTCACATGATCCATGACAGTAGGAGAAATCTGTAAAGTTTCTGAATCTGTCTGGCCTCCAAAGACGACTTTATTTTTATCAATCAGGCCGGAGATTCTGTTAAAATGTTTTTCATTAATAATTTTTCCGTAATTTGAACTGGAAAGCGGCTGTTCCCCAAATTGAAGTGAAATCTGTTTTTTTACTTCTGCAAGAAAAGCATCCTTAACAGAACTGTGACAGCAGATATAATCCGGAGCAACACAAGTCTGTCCGCAGTTCAGATATTTACCAAAAACAATCCGCCGTGCAGCCAGTTTCAAATCAGCAGATTCGTCAACAATACAGGGACTTTTTCCGCCAAGTTCAAGCGTTACAGGAGTAAGATGTGCGGAGGATTTTTTCATCACTTCTCTGCCGACATTCTGACTGCCGGTGAAAAAGATGTAATCAAAATGTTCTTCCAGCAGGCTGGTGTTTTCCGCACGTCCACCGGTGACAACTGCAACCATCTCCGGAGAAAAACATTCCCGGATCATTTTTTCAATCAACTTACTGGTATTCGGTGAATAAGCACTTGGTTTCAGAATCACGGTGTTTCCGGCAGCAATTGCGTCAATCAGTGGATCAAGAGAGAGCAGGAACGGATAATTCCATGGACTCATGATCAGAACGACACCATATGGACCTGGTTTGGTAAAACTCCGGGAATGAAACTGCGAGAGTGGTGTGTGCACCCGTTTTTCACGTGTGAATCTTCGTATATGTTTCAGCATATAAGAAATTTCACTTAAGACCAGACCTGTTTCACACATGTAGCTTTCGAAGTTACTTTTGCCAAGATCTGCTTCCAGGGCCGTTGCGATTTCTGCTTCATTTTTCTGGATACATGTCTTTAGTTTTTTCAACGCATGAATGCGTTTTTCTATATTTAAAGTTTCATTACTGTAAAAATATGCTCGCTGTTTTTCTATAAGTTTATGAATGTCATTCTGATTCATTCGAAGTGTCCTCCTGTTTTTTGTCCATGAGAATATAATAAAATTTTTCCAGTTCGTGTGCATCCATCAGTACCGGCACCGGATAGAGAGGATTTCCTTCTTTGTCTGCATAATGAGCCAGTTTTGGAATGTCTTCTTCTTTGATTTCTGGTATAGTATCCCCGATATTGAAACGTTTTTTCATATCTTTGACTGCCTGGATAAAAGCATGCGCGGCTTCTTTTTCAGGTGTACTGCTGTCAGCAACACCGGCTGCCAGGGCAAGTCGGGCGAGTTTGGAATGAATCGTATCTCCATATGATTCCAGTACAAATGGAAGAAGTACTGCATTTGCAAGTCCATGAGGAACATTATATTGGCCACCAAGGGTATGTGCAACTGCATGAACATATCCAACATAAGATTTGGTAAAAGCACAGCCTGCAAAATAAGAAGCTCGGAGCATATTTTTGCGAGCTTCCTTATCCGAACCGTTTGTATAGGCACGGTCCAGATTTTCGAAGATCAGCTGTACGGCATCCAGTGCATTCTTTCGGGTACCAGGTGTTGTAGAGTTCCCGATATAAGCTTCGACAGCATGAGTTAAGGCATCCATGCCTGTGGTAGCAGTGATAAATGGCGGAAGGCTTAAAGTGACTTTCGGATCCAGAACAGCGTATCTTGGAATCAGAGGAAAGTCATTGATCGCATATTTGTATCTTGTTTCTGCATCAGTAATAACGGCTGCAAGAGTTGTTTCACTTCCGGTTCCGGCAGTGGTAGGAATGGCGATCAGAAGTGGAAGCTTTTTGTGTACTTTCAGGATGCCTTTCATCTGTGCAAGAGACTGATTCGGTTTTGCAATGCGCGCAGCAACTGCTTTGGCGCAGTCCATACTGGAGCCACCACCAAAACCAATGATTGCTTTGCATTCAGACTGGTACCAGAGATCTTCAGCTTCTTTTACATTGACAGTAGTTGGATTGGCAACGGTTTTGTCATAAATGGAATAAGAAATATTGTTTCCTTTCAGGGCTCTTTCCAGGCGGTCGGTCAGTCCCAGATTGCGGATGCCTTTATCTGTGATGATAAGAACGTTATCGCATTTCTTTTTGAGAAGAATTTCAGGCAGGGACTTCACGCTTCCGATAACTTCAGGATTGCGATATGGAAGGAATGGAAGTGCAAATTTAAAGGCTTTCTGGAAAGCACGACAGTAAATTTTTCGTAATGTATTCATAAATCTAAAATCCTTTCGATGATTTAATTATTTGAATTGCAAAATATTTGTATTCAAAACATTCCTATTATAGCATTCAAATTGTTGTTGTAAAGAAAAATAATACCGAATATAAAAAAGATTCCCGACTGAAATTTTTCAGAACGAGAATCTTTTCTCTTATAAATGGTTTCTAAGTTATCTGTCTGCTCCATAGTATGGATCATTGCCAAATCCAAGAATCAGCATAAAGATTGGTTGCAGGAATATCAGACCGATCGCAAAACCAATTCCATGGCCGAATGCTCTTGAAAGCTTTATGCAATAGAGGATACTGATAATCGCAAGGATGATTCGGATCAGTGAGACAATGAGCAGGATTGTGGTATTGGTTCCATTCGGATCTGCCATTCCGTTAGCAACGGAAGTAATGATTCCGAGAACAAAAACAAGCCAGAAATAGGATGGCTGCCATGCGATTTTGTAAGAAATGTAATCGCTGTATACAGGAATGATACCTTTCCATCCTGCTTCACCGGCTTTTGTGAAAATGTTCCAGTTGGCAATGATCTGAAGAAGCCACCATATGAAAGCAAATACCAGATAAATGCCGCCTAAGAGCAACAGACCTCCGATTCCAATGAGTCCCATAATTTGGACACCTCTTTCCCTTTTGTAATTGAGTTCATTGAAGCACATTCCAGATGCCATGTCAAGATGTGTGCAGATGAAAACGACTGGTTATGTGTCTCTCTTCCGGATGGTAGAATTGTGTATGTAAGTGACGAATTCATAGCTGTTGTAGATAAAGACAGACGATAAAATTTATAAAAATATTGACTTCAACCATACTTCAAGTATTATTATAGTTATTGAGTGATAATACTTGAAATATTTTTATATTAGGAGGATTCAGACATGGAAAAATCAACCGTTTATTTTACTGATTTTCGCTGTCCGGTCGGAACGAGTCAGTTAGATAAGTTAAGAAAGCTCTGTGTGGCAGCCGGTATCAAAGATATTGATATGGATGGAAAATTTGTAGCAATTAAGATGCATTTTGGTGAGCTTGGAAATATGGCATTTCTTCGCCCGAATTATGCAAAAGTTGTTGCAGACCTGTGCAAAGAGCAGGGTGGTATGCCATTTCTGACAGACTGTAATACACTTTATCCGGGAAGCAGAAAGAATGCACTGGAACATCTGAACTGTGCAAACTTAAATGGATTTAATACGATTACAACAGGATGCCAGATCATTATCGGTGATGGCGTGAGAGGTACGGATGAAGTAGAAGTACCGGTAGTGAATGGTGAGTATTGCAAGACCGCACTGATCGGACATGCAATCATGGATGCAGATGTTTTTATCAGCCTGAGTCATTTTAAGGGACATGAAACAATAGGCTTTGGCGGTGCCCTTAAAAATATTGGTATGGGTTGTGGAAGCCGTGCAGGAAAGATGCATCAGCACAGTGGTAAGCCGGCAGTCAATGCAGAAGTCTGTCGTGGATGTCATCGCTGTGCCAAAGAATGTGGAAGTGACGCAATTACATATGTAAACAAAAAAGCTGTGATCGATTATGATAAATGTAAGGGTTGTGGAAGATGTATTGGAGCCTGCAGCTTTGATGCTGTCTATAATCCAAACAGCAGTGCAAACGAGCTGCTTGACCGTAAGATGGCAGAATATGCACAGGCAGTCTGTCATGGACGCCCGCATTTCCATATCGCACTGGTTCAGGATATCAGTCCAAACTGTGATTGTCACGGTGAGAATGATGCACCGATCCTTCCGGATATTGGAATGTTTGCAAGCTTTGACCCGGTTGCACTGGATCAGGCATGTGCAGATGCCTGTCTGAAGGCAACACCGATTGCAGACAGTCAGCTGGGTGAACATCTGGCAGAACCGGGATGGCATTGCCACCATGATCATTTCAAGGATTCCAATCCGAATATTGAATGGAAGGCAACTCTGGATCAGGCTGAGAAGATCGGTCTTGGAACAAGAGAGTATGAACTGAAGATAATTAAATAAGTATGGTATAGTTATTTATGAAACGATGTACTATTCAGTAGTCATCGTAACCGTGAAAATGACGATACTGTGCAGAGAAAGCAGACTGTACAGTATCGTCATTTTTCTTTTGCCTCCTTTTGACCGGGACAAAAATATCTGTAAAAATAAGCGTGTCCCGTTGACTGAAAATAATAAAACGATATATAATCCCATCTTTGACAGTTACAAAACAAAAAAATTGCTGTACCCCCTTGATTTTACTGGGGGTTAGCGATTTTTTTTATGATAAAATAAAACAATAATTTGACGAAAAAAAAGCAGGTACCATAAGGCCTGCGAGCATTTTTCTTATATTCAACTGTCAAACTCCTGTGACGGGATATCGCGAAGCGTGTTACTGGGCACGGAGTGAACAGTAACCATTACCAGGAAATTCATTACAGATATCTGCAGTCTGTTTTCGCCACATACATCTGCACCAGATAATCATTCACTATAATCTGAATAAAAGCGCAAAACCAGATATTCCCAGTTTCGCGCTTTTTATTGTTTTACTTATTCACTTTCGAACAATCCCAGTGTGCCAACAAGTTGATTCTGCTGCTATTTCTTCTGTGCCTCTTTTTTCTTAATGTCAAGAATCTCTTCTGCAATCTCAACTTCGGATTTCTCATCCGGTGGAAGCACGATATTCAGAATGATAGCAAACAGTGCTGCAGGTACAATTCCTGAACCACCAAAGATCAGTGTGATCGCCTGCGGCATATGTGCAAGGACTGCTGAGTTTGCCCCAAGTCCATAGCCAAGACCAAGTGCAACGGAGACAATTGTTACGTTTCTCGGAGTTACCGGCCATTTTGTGATAAGCTGGATACCGCTGACAACAATAGATGAGAACATCATAACTGCCGCACCGCCCAGTACACTCTGAGGCATGATGGAGATCAGTGCTGCAAGCTTAGGAAACAGACCACATGCGATAAGGAAAATACCGCCTGTTGCAATTGAGAAACGATTTACAACCTTATTCATTGCAACCAGACCTACGTTCTGGCTGAAAGAAGTATTCGGAAGTACGCCAAATACTGCTGCCAGTGAAGATCCAAGGCCATCACACATAACGCCGCCGGAAAGCTCTTTGTCTGTAGCTTCTCTTCCAAGACCGCCCTCTGTGATACCGGAAATATCACCGACAGTTTCTACAGCTGTTACAATAAACATGATGCAGATCGGAACGATTGCCCTTGCATCAAATACCCATTTGACAGGCATGATCTTCGGCACTGCAAACCAGGATGCGCTTGCTACTTTATCCCAGTTAAGAACCCAGGATTTGGTAGCTTCTACTGTTGCACCTGCATCATCCACATAGGTAAATGTGGTAGGAAGAACTGCTGCCATAATACTTACCAGCACATATCCAACGATAATACCGATCAGAATTGATGCAAAGCTTGTAAATCCTTTTGTTCCATGTTTTAATACGACAATTACAACCAGAACTACAAAACCTACAAACAGATTCTCCAGAGAACCGTAGTCCTTAGCGGAACTTCCACCTCCAAAAGAACTGATACCAACAGCAATCAGTGAAAGACCGATTGATAATACAACGGTTCCTGTTACAACTGACGGAAAAAATTTTCTCAGTGGTTTCAGGAAGCTTCCAAGTACAGTTTCAAAAAGACCGCCGATAAAGGATGCCGCCATAATTGCACCATACGCAACCACTCCATTACCCATGACTCCTGCAACACTCTGGCATACGCCAATAAAACCGGAACTGGTTCCCATAACGATGGGGAGTTTACCACCCACAGGTCCTATGGTAAATACCTGAACCAATGTTACAATACCTGCAATCAGCATGGCATTCTGCAGAAGTGCTACCTGCAGTTCTCCGCCGGCTTCGATTCCACAGGCTGCTGTGATGATCAGAAGCGGTGTAAGGTTACCTACGAACATAGCCAGCACATGCTGCAAACCAAGAGGAATCGCCAGCTTCAGTGGCGGCCTTCCATCAAGGTCGTAGGGTGTTACTGTGTTTTTCTCTTGTTTCTCCATTCCTTTCCCTCTCTTTCGTGAATGTTGATGTGATTCGGCAAAAGGTTTTACAATAGCGATTTTTCCTATAATCAAAAACAAGGCAGTTATCCTTTTTTGAATAACCACCCTGTTATCATTTCATACTACTGTCATTACAATGAACTTTTGCTTTCACCTTTTTGCATTATAAAGGATTTTGGGGATTATGGCAATAGTAAAAAGAAATTTTGTATATTTTTGTATGAATATGCCGGCAACATAAAAAAGCCTGTAAACCTTCACTCGATTTACAGACTCATCTTTCGTGTAGTAGCGAGAGGGGGATTCGAACCCTCGACACCACGGGTATGAACC
>ENA-OPVG01000494-OPVG01000494.1-human-gut-metagenome-genome-assembly--contig:-NODE-494-length-34250-cov-5.112122_pt1 | contig 34250 bp, 32 predicted proteins | sample MGYA00241093_ERZ501975 | MGnify/ENA primary metagenome ERZ501975 (study PRJEB25962, sample SAMEA2042993) | human gut metagenome | biome: human gut; feature: human-associated habitat; material: faeces... | reverse complement strand
TTTTCCTGCTTCATCAGAAAGACCAGGTCACCACCATCATCTCCAACAGCAACGGTATCTGGCTGATATATATTTACCTGCAAGTCTTTATTCATAGCATCTAATTCTTCAAGCGAATAGAATGTGCAGCCATTCTCTAAGCTCAGACCATCATATTTACATATGAACTCTTTATATACTGCTGGCAGTTTATATTTTTCTTCCTTTAATTCAAATGGTAAAGCCTTACTTTTTTGCAAATTAGCAAACAACCTTTTTTCAAATCTTTTTCCGTCATTTACATACATTCTTCCTGATTTACTGAAAGATACTTCCGGTATCATTTCTGTCTTTATACTTAAATTTATAAACTTTGCAATCGGATCAAAATTAATTAAATTATGCGGTTCCGGAAAATTCTTCTCTATATTAAATTCTTCATATTCTTTTATAAAGCTCTTATGTTCGGGCATCTTAATCTTATCAAGCAATGGACTGTCTTCCAAAAATTTCATAGCTATATGATACAAACCATGTATAAATATTGCCACCATCTTTCCCAAAGTTTGAATGTCTTTATCCAGCCCATAAATGTGTTCATTAATCCATTTACATTTTCCCATAAGATCACACAATTCCTGTAATCCGCAATTAACTCCGTCCACATCTTTCTGATATAAATCATAGAAAAATTTTGCTAGTTTTAAATCAAATTGTGTCCGTTTTTTCTCCATAAATGTACTTAATTCTGCCTGAGCTTTCTTTCCCACCTCATCATCATGATATGTCATGGCATAAACCATATTATAATACGGAACTGAATAACCGGAACTAGCAGGCCCTGCCTCAAACGGCATGATTCTTTCCAACAGCTTGTAATCATTACAGGAATAAGCAAGCACAACTTCAATGAAATTAATTGTCTGTGCTCCTCCGCTATTCGCTCTATTTCCATAAATGCAATTGAAACGATTTTCCTGATAAATCCCATTCAACATATAAGCCATATCACCGGTTATAAAAGCTTTATTTATTCCTGCAAACATAAGTCTATTGCTGCGCAGCAAATTAAAATACATATTCCAGAAGTATCCGTCTGCTTTTCCAAATTCGACTTTCTTTTTAAATTCAGCTATATCCCTTTCAATATCACTCCAAAGTTCATCTTCACTAGACTCACCCATTATTTTTTCATATTTTTGTTGATAACTTTTTGCTGCCTTTACCATAACTTATCCCTTTCTCAATTCTACAACCCGCAATTATCTGACATCTAATTATATTAAATTTCTTTTACCGATTTTTGAGGAACGCAATTTAATTTTTTTACCATAAATTCAAATATTTCCGCTTCATATCCAGATGAATACAATAACTGAAAGTTATTACATCGATGAATAATAATATACTTTTGTGTATTTCCCCAAAATTCAACTTTAAAAGTTGCCGTCAATATTCCATTAAAAAATAATCGTTTTATACCTTTTACTTCAAGAAAGTATTCGTTATTTTTTTCAAAAAAATCATACTCTAATGTATCATTGGCATTATGAGTTTTCAGTTGCCGGATTATTTCACTTTGAGACATTTCTGTTTTAAATATCAGATTCTGTCCTGCATTTATATATGTCCCGTTAGAATATTTCGTATATCTCTTCCAGCGTGTTACGATAATTATCACCGAGCTAATCAACATTATACAAAAAAATATATAAAAAATAAGAGTACTGTTCATATTACTCCCTTTCCTCGATTTATTTTTGTAAAATCAAGTTTATCTAATTACTATAATCGGAACTCTTCCTTCTGATTTTTAAACTATTATAAATTATCAATCTCAATATCGCACTGCATTTCTTTTGCTTCATTCATCGCCTCGCTTAAAACGGAAATCAAATCTATTCCATCACTGGTAACAAAATAATTAGACAAATCTGTAATATCTGAACTAATATTATTTCCCCAAGGCGGTGTTAAACTTAAGTCTTCAGCATCCCATATTACATCAGAGGGCGAAAAGTTTTTCAGTTCTTTTCTTACTTTACGCAATTCCTCCAGCCCTTCATTTAAATCCTGATTTTTTAAACAGCCTTGATATAATTCTCCCATTAATTTGGGATAAACACGCCCCCATTTTCCATGTTCGAGCCGAATACATATCGTAGAAAAAAAAGAATGCAAAAAATCACTTGTTCCAACTTGAAACCAATAATAACCTACTTTAAATCCTACCGCCATATCATCCCTCCACTATTGGCTATGCAATGCCATCGTTATCTGACTTTTTTGTAAACTCATAATTTCGTTAAACTATTAAATCGTATTCTCTCGGGCTTTGAGCACCTATAGTTACAAATCGTAACTGCTCCTTTTTACTATAAGCATTTTTTAATATCATATATCCATTGATAGTTGTAGAAGCATATCTTTTCATAATTTTTCTTAAATCATTGAAGATTTCTTTGCTAATTTTATTGTCATACCATATTGTAGATACAGTTGTAGGCACAATTGTATTTTCATCATATAATCCGCCAAGATTAATAGCAACACTCGTTTCATTCAGATATTGAGATATATGTTTATATTTATCAAAGCATATTGATTTGTCATCTTTTATAACAAGATATTGATTTCCTATGTGACTTCCATTGAGAGAAATACCAAAATAAATAGTTTTAGTAATATCATCGATTTTATTCTCATTTCTACCACATTTATAATATTTAACTAAATTAAGTTTTTGAAATTCATAAAATACACTTTCTAAATCTGTTCTTGTTCCAAATACTCATATGGGTTACATCGCTTATTCCTAATCACAATACCTTTATCTTCGTCAAGCTTCTTGCAAATTTGTGCAATCCGACGTGATTCCATGTCTATTTCTTCCGCAATATCTCTGGCCTTACAAAACTCTTTTCTTCTATTAAGTTCCAAAATAATATCCAGTTCTTCTTTGCTAACTAGCGGAATTTTATTTGCTTGCTGAAACTGATGTTCAATCTCTTCATCTACTTTTGAATATGTTTCTACTTTTGAATGACAATCCGGACATTGAAATCTTGTAAATTTTAAAAAGGGAATTTCGCTATCATCAAAAATACGTCCACATGCCGGATTGGTACATTTTATCACTTTTGTTTCTCTAATTTGCTCTAAAACTAATGATGTGAAATTAAATATTCTTTCTATAAAATATTTTCTATATATCGTTCCTTGTGCCCTTCCCCATATGATATTATTCTTTTTTGCCAATCCATAATTCAAACAATAGACATTAACTTTTTTCCCATCTCGATTTGATTTTTCCTCATATTTTGTAATAAAATGATTCAATTCTAACGATTCCAAATACTTTTCAGTATTTTGTAGCACATGAAAATGACTACTATATGGAGCTGTTTTTTGGTACAACCTTCCTGTCAATTTGTCTTTTTATTTCTTTCGCTTGGTCCACAATTGCATCTCTTACCTTTTTCAGTTGTGCAATATTACGTTTTTCTTCTATGGAAAGTAAACAATATGTACTAGATCTAAAAAATGCATCTATATTATCTTCATAGTATTTTTCTGATGCATTCTCTATATCCTGTTTTGTAATTTTCTTTCCATATATGATAACGCTCTGATAAAGATAAGCCAACAAATATCCCATAATACGTGGTACATTCATAGATGTTCTGAAAAACATAGTATATACATCTGTCATCGTCATCTTATCATCAAAAAAACTGGTCCATACTCCCCACATAATATTGGAATCTATTTTCCAATAACCTTCTTGTAAAATTATATGGAATATCCATGGATTAGCTGCTCTGAAGTGGCCGGCATTAAAATTGATAAAAAGCGCTGGCGGGAACTTATCGAACTTCAAAAAGAAGAATTCCCAGATACCGCGCAGGAATGGGAGAGGGAGGAATAATCTACTCGTATGGGCAGAACATCCTCCGCAGAAGAAGCGAGTTTGCATACACGATAAGCGAAACGCCAATCATACTCCATACAACCGCCCCTATCATAATAGTTGTCCTGTTCAGCAAAGTCACACACACACACATACCACTCAATCCCAAGACAAACACTGCATATGGGAGTCTGGATATCGGGATCAAAACTGCATTTTTCAACATATTGATCGTTGTATTATCAAATCTGGCAATCAAAGGAAATACAAAAACCACTTCATATATATATACTAATACAATCATTCCAAGCAATACCATTCCTATCGTTCGCATCACTCCCGAAATGTTCTGCACAAACTGATAATCCGCAAAAAGAGCAACGCCAATTCCTAGAAGAATGCACCATACTGTAGTGCTCTGTCTGAAATTTCGTTTAAATGCCTTCAAGAAATCCCATATAATATACCCTTCTTCATTTTCTACTATTTTTAACATCACAGAATAAAGAGCTGTTGTAGATGCTCCAAGCGAAATAACCGGGATACTACAAAGAACCCACAGTACATTTAGTAATAAAAAATCAAAAATTCTTGTAAGCAGACGTACAATAATATGTTCCTGCATCGTATCCCTCCCTTATTTATATCAGCACTGAGTTTATCTTTTCCCTATATGCATCTCCAACCAGCCTAAACTCCTTTTGATCGCACTCTCTGGATTCAGATGATAGCGATCGCTAATGATCTCCATAGAAATGTATTCTCCATAGTTTATATCTGCTAATTCCTGCAAAAATCTTTCCAATGGAAGGACTCCGTCTCCATAAGCCAAATGGCCCCCCGGCATTCCATCAACCAAATGGACATGTCCGATACCTCCTTGAAGAGTCTCTGCATAATCTTTGATAGTTTCTCCATACCTGCTCATCATATCCGTATCTGCCATTCCTATGATATTATCACATTCCGTCTCTTCACACAACTTTTCCAACTCTTTCGCGCGCGTTGCAAGATTCGTCGTTTCCTCTGTCAAATGCTCTAGTAAAAGTGTAACTCCATACTTCTCTGCTTTTCCAGCTAAATATCTGAGACTCTCAACTGTATATTTTCTGGTTTCTTCCGAGTCTTTATCCCTGTACCCGTCCCCAGGTGTCACAATCATTCGATCAATCCCCAGAACATCTGCTGCATGCAATCCCTTTTCAAAATACGCTATTGATCGCTTTCTCGTTCTATTGTCTTCTGATCCGATATTAATCGGATACATACACTGCTCCGGTGTTAAACAGATTGCATGAAGTCCACGCGTTCGAATTCCTTTATCCATCTTTTTTAACATCTGGAGTGTCATATCCTCCAGATAGAGGTGCGGGCCGGCAGCCCACACCTCTATATTGTTTACACCAAGACGTAACATGGATTCCAAAAAATATTCAAATGAATAAAGCGGATATGTGTAGTTGCCAACTGCAATCTGGTTCCATTTAATCTTGTTTATCATACTCTTTAATACTCCATTTTCCACATGTAGCGACGAACTTCCTTCGGATGCTTTCTCTCAATTGCCAGTGCTGTTAAATACTCTCTCCATGCGCAATCCAGAAATACATGATTAAAATATTCTTTTACATTATCTCCGAGAATATCTATTCCCAGTTCTTTTGCATCAATTGTTGTCACCTTCTCTCCAAACTTCTCCATAAATCTCTGGCATCTCAAATCTTCTTCACGGCTTCTTCCATCACTGACAAGATGAACCATCGGAAGATTTCTATCCAGTGTTTCGAATGGACCATGGAAAAATTCTGCTGAATTTACTGTTGGTGAATGAATCCACTGAATTTCCATCAAGCTGCAGATGGATGTCGCATAAGAGACTCCCATTGCCGGAGCTCCTCCCATTACATAAATGACATCTTCATTCTTATGTGTCTCTGCGAATCTCTGGGCAGGACCATTATTTACATATTTACGGATCTTTTCAGCCATATCTTCCAGAACGTCATATGCTTTTAATGCATCCTCATAGTACTCATAATCTTCATATTGCTTTAATAATTCAAAGGATAATGCAATAGACTGCGTAACATTTGTTTCCAGCATCGGTGTTGTCACCTCTCCAATTGACTTAAAACGAATAATTCCATCCGCATATTTTGTACTGTTTTCATTTCCTTCCCCTACCAGAGCAATTGTATATGCTCCATGTTCTTTGCAAAACACAAAAGCTTCCTCAACTTCCGGAGTCCCTTTCAAAGTAGAAAGAATACAAAGCGTATCTTCACCAAATGCTTTTGGTGTAGTCTGAATAAATTCACTTGCGTTATATAATCCTACACGAAATTTCTCAGTCTCTCTTTCCAGTAAATACCATCCTGCATAGATCCCTGCCAGAGATCCTCCGCAAGCGATAAAGTATACATTTTTAATTCCACCCTTTTTGTCGCTCTTCGCTTTAATGTCTGCCACCATTCTCTGCATGTTTTTGATGTCCATAAGTTACCTCCTTTTAACTTAATACGTCTTATGTTATCTTATTTTATGATACCATTTATAAAACTATTGTCAATATAATCGTAAAAAAATAAAACAACCAACGCAACTCGTATTATACTTGTACTAGTTTATATAGTATTTAAATATGTCCGGTCTATCTACCCTGACAACCTGACTCACTTCATGTACTGGATTATCCTTACTGTCATATACCTGCACATAGCTGGTCAGTACGGATATGCCTTCCTTCATTTCCAATAATCTTGCTTCCTTCTCCCCGGCATTGATAATCCCCACTTCATTCAATCCCCGTTTAACCGGATATATGTGGTATTTTTTTGTCAGCAGATCATATATTGATCCTGTTAAATCTTCACCTGTCAGAAATTCACAAAAGGGATGAAAGTAATTCGTTTCTAAGACCATCGGAACCCCATCTACTTTACGCACTCTTTCAACGCACGTAATCCATGAGCCTTCTTTAATATTAAAAAACTTACATTGTTCTTCTGTTGCGACAATCATCTCAGCCCGAAGAACCTTTGCAATTGTCGCTTTGCCTTGAAGTCTGCAAAGCTGCGTAAAGCTTGACATACTTTTTTTCTGTGCAAACTCCTGTACCTGTGACACATATGTCCCTTTTCCCTGCAACTTGATCAGGTAATTATTCCGAACTAATTCTTCAATTGCTTTACGCACCGTAACTCGGCTGACATTGAATGATTTCTGCAGGGCAGTTTCCGATGGCACTTTATCTCCCGGCTTCAAAATTCCACTTTCAATCTGCCCTTTGATCATATCTCGTAATTGAATATATAACGGCTGATTCTCAGCCTCTGCCATAAAAATCATCCTTACCCCTCCGTGTGTTCAGAAAAACGCGCAGCTTATACTACGCGTCTTACTGTTCACTTATATTCTAATATTCTACCTTCCACATATAGCGGCGGGTTGTATAATCTACTCCGGTTGCTTTTGAAAGTGCCTTCATATATACATTGTTCAAAATCGGTGTAAATAAAAGATGTGTAAAATACTCTGATACACAGTCTTTTAATTTATCAATCCCGATTTCTTTTGCATCAAGAATATACACCTTATCACCGGCATATTTATTCATAAATGTCACAACCCTCTCATCAGCCTTTCTGGTTCTTCCGTCCGCTACCAATACAAAAAATGCCTGATTCTTATCTGTGATTTCAAACGGTCCATGGAAAAAGTCACAGCTATTAAATGTCGGAGAATGTATCTGAAGCATCTCAAGAATATTACAGGTTGAAAAAATATGCCCTGAACCATATGCCGGACCGCTTGCCAAAACCGTGATAATTTTTTCGTCTTTCATCTGCTCAGCCCATTTTTCTGCCAAAGGTATACAATATTCCTTTGCCTTCACATACGCTGGCTGTACCTTCGTAAATGCATCCATTGCTTCATCATAATGCTCATAGCCCTCTACAATGTCTACAATCGCCATAGCAATACGAAGAGCGTTACCTGCATTTGTCTTTCCCTGGTCCTCATCATCTTCCCATATACTTCCATACTTCACATTATAGTCGCATACTTCCGTCAATTCAGATTCTTCTACATACTGGCTGATCGTAACTGCTCCTAGTGACTTGGCAACTTTTGCTGCTTCGATCGTCTCCTTCGTTCCTCTCATAGATGTAATAACAACAATTGAATTTTTTCCTACGCGTTTCGGAGGTGCATATACGAATTCACTGCTCGTGATTTGCTGTGAATGTACAGTTGTTGATTCTCTGTCCATAAAATACTGCGCTGCATAATGACCGTCATGTGACCCTCCTGCTGCCACCCAGACAACGCATTTAATTCCTCCTACAGCTTCTCTATCTTTTATGATTTTTTCAATAAGTTCTCTAATTTCCATCACACATTCTCTCCTTCATATTTAATTTGCCGCCTGCTGCTTAATGCATAAACGCTTAACCTTTTACTCCTCCTGCCGAAAGGCCTCTGATAAACTGCTTTTTCAAAACAATAAAAATAAGAATTAACGGCACAGACGCTATTACCATGCCAGCCATCAGCATTGTCCAGTTTGTTGTCGTTGTCCCCTGTAAGTTGACCAGTCCGACTGGAACCGTCTTTTTTGATGTAGATTCCAAAAGAACATTAGCAAACATCAATTCATTCCACACCGCACGAAAACTTACAATTGCACAGGATGCAATAATCGGTTTACTCAATGGCATTATAATCTTCCAAAACACTTGTCGGGTCTTCGCCCCATCAATAAATGCTGATTCATCAAGACTAACACTAATGTCCCTGTAAAATGTCATAATCAAAAACGTTGCAAACGGAATACGGAATGCACCCGTAATGATAATCATACCCGCATATGTATTGTAAAGTCCGATCACATTCGCCATCTTAAATAACGAGATGACCGCTGACTGTGGCGCAAGCATCAATCCACCAAGAATAATAAACACCCACAACTTCTTTGTCTTGAATTTGATTCTCGAAAGCGGATACGCCGCCAGACAAGCCAGCAGTGTTGAAAATACGGTTGATCCTACCGTTGTGATCACACTGTTTTTCAAAAATACGCCGATTCCGGCATTCCATGCATCAATATAATTCTGAAACTGCCATACTTCCGGAAGCTTCCACGGTTCAAGAAATAATTCTTTATTTGTCTTAAATCCTGTCAATACAACCCAAATGAGCGGAAGGATAATGAGTAGAGCAAATGTTACTAATAACACTACGGCAATAACATGTCCGATTTTCTTTTTTGTCATATGCTTTCTCCTTCCTAATCATCACTTAAATCATAGCCTTTCATCTGGAAAAGCCCCAGAATAAAGGTGATAATAAATACAAAAAATGCAATTGCCGATGCGTATCCCATCTGGTCATTCTTAAAGCCTATCTGATACAAATATGTTGCAAGTGTTTGTGTAGATGTTCCGGGACCTCCTCCGGTCATAACATACACCTCATCATATACACGAAACGCACCTGTAATAACAATAATCATATTGATCATAATCGTATTTTTCATAAGAGGCGCTGTAATCAGGAAAAATCTCTGGATCCCGGTTGCTCCGTCAATGGCTGCCGCTTCATAAATATCATCAGAAATGCTTTGCATTGAAACGATAAAAAGCACTACCGTATATCCTATAAACTGCCATTGCGACATTGCCGCCACTCCCCATATTGCAGTTTCAGCATCTGCGAGAATCGCAATATTCGACACATCAATTCCTAACTTTGCTAAAACCGGATTGAGAAGCCCTATTGTGGGACTATATAACATTTTAAATGTAATTCCTGTAACTGTGATCATCAGCAAAGACGGAATAAAATAAATCGTATAGAAAACAGACTGCCATCTTCTCATAAACTTACTTTCCAGTAATGCTGCAATAACCAGCGATACCCCTATCTGGCATATAACTGATGTAACGGCAAATATAACATTATTTTTCAGTGCAGTATGGATAACCCTATCATGCAGCAGCTCTTTATAATATTCAAACCCAACCCAGGTTACTTCCTTGGATATCGCACCCCATTTATATAAACTGTTCATAAAGTTTAATATAATAGGAAGATACAGAAATATAAGTATAACAACCATAGCTGGTGCAAGATAAATAAAAGCTGTTTTCTTACTACCTTTTCTGTTCATAAGCTGCTCCTTCTTAGCTGCTGTGGTCAAAGGAATGCACCCTCACACATAGTGAAGCCATCCCTCCCCCCTCTATTTACTACTGTCTTTTACATCTTTTGCTACCTTCTGAACATCGGACATAATATCTTCGGCTGATTTTCCGTCAAATCCTTCCTGAACACTAACCATATACTGATCGGCAATCGATGCATCTACTGCACAATCAAGCCAGTCTGCAATATTCTTATATCCTTCTGCCTCTTCGTAGGCCTTTACTTGTGCCTCTGTAGCATTATCCTTTGTGATTCCTCCTATAATAGCGTTTGGAAGTCCAGATTCTTTTGTCTGCTTTTGAGCCTGCTCTTTACTTGTCATGAATTTAAGAAACTTCACAGCTTCATCCGGATGTTTGCATGATTTTGATACCATCCAGACTTCTCCGCCGCCGCCAATTGTACCCGGATCTCCGGCAGCACCTTCCATAACCGGAACTTTAAAGTAGCCCCAGTTTTCAGCTCCCATTCCATCATCATATTGTGTAAACTGAGCTGTAGCATCTAACATCATTGCATATTTTCCAGCACAAAAACCTTCACGTACCTCATAATAATCTTTTGCATTAACATTATCTCCAAAGTATCCCTTTTTGTTCAAGTCAAGTAATGTCTGAACTGCTTCTGTATAGGATGCATCCGTAAACTCCCCTGTTTCAGGAGTATAATCCGTATTCATAACGTCAACTGGAACCATCATTGCATTTAAAAGACCGATCCACCATGAAGAATACCACGTTGCTGAATTACCAAATGCAACAGGCGTTACATCTGTTCCTTTTAACTTATCGCAAACCGCAATAAATTCATCCCATGTTTTAGGAATCTCCAAATTCTTTTCTTCAAAAACCGCCTTATTATATACAAAACACATGATGCTGCTTCTAAATGGGACTGCATAAGTTTTTCCTTCATATGTTGCATTGTTCAGGAATGCAGGCATAAAGCTTTCTGCCCATTCTTTATCTTCTTCAAAATAAGGTGTCAGATCAAGTGCCAGATCATTACGGGAAAATCTCTTTACACGTTCTCCCGTCCATGAAAAGAAGATGTCCGGCATCTGTTCTCCAGAAGCCATTACACTCAGCTTATCTTTCATAGCTTCATCAGACACATTTTCCATCTCAATATCAATATCCGGATTTTCTTTTTCAAATGCTTCCACAGCATCTTTAAAATACTGTGCATACGGATCTTCCGGATACTTATTTAAAAACGACAGTTTCACTTTGTCTCCGTCTTCTGCATTTTTATCATCTCCTCCAGAGGAACTTCCCGATGCTGCACATCCCGATAACATTCCAATAACCATTGCCGCTGATAATAACGCTGCCAAAATTCTCTTTTTCATGCTACTAATCCTTCCTTTCTTGTTTTAATTCAAATATTTAATATGTCAGACAGTCGGTCAGGGTCGACGTCATACCCCACACCTAAAGAGCCATCTTTCACTACTACTGTTGCAGCGTATGCATTGGCCGCCTTCAGTGATGTAGTGATCTTACTATCGGCAGACATTGACTCGTCAGCCTCCGCCAATAAATAATTCGTTAGAAATGCACTAATAAATGAATCTCCTGCACCCATAGTATCTGTTGCCTTTACATTTACAATGTCTTCGTAAAAATACTTTTCCCCATTATAGGCAATCGCAGATTCTTTTCCTCTCGTTCCAATAACAATTTTACATCCAAGAGAAACTGCTTTTTTTAACACTAGTTTAATTTCTACTTCTCCTAGATGGCTGCAGGAAAAGAAGCCTACACTTATACACGGGGCTATACGCTCTATATCTTCTTCTGTAAAGTTATCATTAAAATCATAACTAAGTACCACTCCGGCATCTGCAAGTTTTTCGAACTTTTCATAAGTGATTCTGGAATTCTTGCTTGTACTGGCTATATCAAAAGTTTTGACATATTCTATCTCTTCATCAGTAAAATCAAACGGGTACAAATCCGTAACGCCCTGTCTGTTCCAATCTATAAAAACACGGTCTCCATCTACAATGTTTACAAGCGCATAACCACTTGATCCTTTTTCATGATGTGAATAACTGGTATCTATTCCCGCTTTCTTTAGAGTATCCTCTAAAATACTTCCAACCTTATCATCTGCAAATACTCCCATAAAAGCTGCGTCGGCCCCTTGAATTCCCGCGTTATAAGCGACATTATACTCGTTACCGCCTGGATACATTCTCTTGTGATGCTGATAAATATCTACAACAGCTATTCCTATTCCTACAATTCTTGGTCGTTTTTTCATTTTATCCCTCTTTTGTCAAAATGTATTAACACGTCTTATATTTATAATACTTATTCTTTACTATTTTGTCAATATTTCATTCCAATATACATCTTATTTTGTATTTTTGCACAATTAGATCTTTTCATATATACTTTATTCAACAAAAAAATGTGCATTTTGAATAATTTCAAAATGCACACAACTTGTATCTGCTTGTATTTATTTTCTATGTATACCATGTGATAAAACGATCGTTATCTCCCCTCACCCAATCTCTGACGGTATGAATCGGTTCCCCGTTCACATCAAATACACACATCTCGCCAGTAATAACCGGTGTTCCTATTGACAAGTCCAATAGTTCTGCAACCTCTTCATCTGCAAATACTATCTTTACACTTCTTCGTCCTTTATTTGCAGGAATCATATGGTACTTATTCATAAAAAGTTCATAAAGAGAACCCTCAAGATTCTCATCCTTAAGTGAAATCATCTCTGGGAACAAATGATTTTCTTCAATTGTCACCGGAACACCATTGGCGATGCGCACTCTCTTAATTACAAGCACCTTTCCGCCCGCTTTGCTTCCGAAAAACTCCCTGTCAAGATCTGACTGAATATCTTCGAGCCCCACCTTTATTACCTTAGATGTCAGATTAACGCCTTGCATTTTAGCGTCTTCAGTAAAACTGGTTACTCCAGCCGGCAATCTCAACATATCTGACTGTGCAACAAAACTGCCTTTGCCCTGTACCTTTATAATATACCCATCTACGGCAAGCTCTTTCATTGCATTTCTAACTGTAACACGACTCATTCCATATTCCTTTTGTAACTGTGCTTCTGATGGAAGCTTATCTCCAGGTTTAAATATCCCTGTACGAATATCTCTTCTAATCTTGCTCTTTAACTGTAAATACAGTGGAGTTGAATTTGATTTCTCAATCATTGCACTAAAACCTCGTATTTTCCTTATACATCTTGAAACATCTTGTATCATACATATTTCGATACAAGTTTATAATATACCTTATGTTCTTTAAATGCAATATTTAATCCTCTTGACCAGATGCGAAAGGTAAACTTTCATATCTGTGTTTTATTTTCGATTTTCAGATAAAACTTTTATTAATCCACTTTTCCCTACTCTTTTTGGTAATTATCCACATTGATGTTGTCAAGATTGGTTGACACATTTTTCTCAAGGACATCTTGGACTATGCTGCTATACGTAAAGAATCATAGTATCTCTGTCGCTTGATCATAGGAGGAAGACCACCGTTGGTGGTACAAATCCTCCGATTGTTCCAATAGCTGATAAAGTATCTACAGATTAAAGACTTCAGCTCGGATACCGTCAGTTTTTCGCTGTCGTATCGGTCATATAATAGTTCTGTCTTTAAACGTGCCCACATGCTTTCACAATGGGCATTGTCATGACATCGTCCACCTGCACTGTTCATGCTTTGAATGATGTCATATTTTCTCAGAGTCTTACGATAAAGCTCACTGGTGTACTGAGTGCCACGATCGGAGTGGATTACGGCACCCCGGATGTCAGGATATGCTATAAAAGCATTCTCCACCGTATGCTGGCAAAGAGTGTTGCCTTCATCGTGGTTTCCATTGCCAGTCCAAGTACTGCTGAGTCAAAACAATCGAAGATTGCTATAGTGGTTCAGTTGTCAAGACAAAAATCTAAGATTTTTATAATGAACTGATATTGTGGATAAGTTACAAGGGAACACAGGGAGGATAGTGTAACTCTCCCCTGAACCATTTATGCTAAGCTACATATGGCAGCAGCATTGCTGGATAGTAGCATTCATCCGGTGTCTGATAGTCAAGTGCGGAATGACGCCGCTCAAAGTTGTAAGTATGAATATACTGTCCGATGGCAGCTCTGACTTCCTTGATATTATTATATTGTGTCAGATAGGCTTCCTCATACTTGAAGCTTCGAAACCAGCGCTCAATCATGATATTGTCCGCCCAGCGGATTTTTCCATCCATGCTTTGGCGGATGCCGTTTTCTTTTACGAAATCAATGTATTGCTGACTGGTAAACTGACATCACTGGTCAGAATTCAGTATCTGTGGTTTGGCTACCTTAAATGCTTTTTTCAAAGCATTGATGACCATTCTGGTATCAAGCGTATCATCAACTTCCCAGCCGACAATACAGCGGCTGTGCCAGTCGATAACAGCTGTCAGATATAAAAAGCCGCGTTTGATTGGAATATATGTAATATCAATAGACCATGCCTGATTTGGCTTGTCTATGACGGCATTTCTAAGGAGATAAGGACATACCTTAGCCTGTTGCATCCGTTTGGAAAGATTCATCTTCGGATAGATTGGATAAATATCCATTTAGTACCATAAAAGTGTAGTTGTTAGAGAGTAATTAACTCTAACATCTACACTTATTTTATTATAATAAGGGAAGTAGTTGGTATGACATATTGCCATTAGGATTTTCACATCCGTGAATGAAACCGTCAGCCATCCCCTTATTATAAACATTCATTTAAGCAGGTTGAAACTCGCAGGAGCTTTCGCGTAACGAACTAAACTGAATCATAATAAGTGTAGATGGGATAAACAACTGCAATTCTATAAAAAGAAAAGGAGTATATTATGATCAGCGTAGGAATTGATGTATCAAAAGGGAAAAGTACAGTATGTATTTTGAAACCATATGGAGAGATTGTTAGTAAGCCTTTCAATATTACCCATACCCAAAAGGATTTAAGCGAATTATCTTCCATGCTTTTCAGACTAAATGATGAAGTCAAAATCGTTATGGAAGCAACCGGAATTTATCATCTTCCAGTTCTTACATATTTACAGGAAAAAGGATTTTTTGTTTCTGTAATTAATCCGTATCTTATGAAAAGTTATCGTAACGAAAGTCTGCGAAAAGCCAAAACCGACAAGATTGATTCCCGTATCATTGCTAATTATGGAATTGATCATTGGTTTAAAATGAAAGAATTTCAAACTTCTGGAGAGATTTATGAAGAGTTGAAGTTGCTTGGACAGCAATATCGGCATTATATGAAGCTTCATCTTTTATCTCTCGCTGAATTGACCCATCTTTTAGATTTGACCATGCCTGGAATAAAGAATCTTCTTGCAAGTTGGAATGAAACAAATCGGAAAGATAAAAGAAGTGATTTTGTGGAACGTTTTTGGCATTATGATGTAATAACATCTATGTCTGAACAGGAATTTACGGAAGAGTATATACTTTGGGCAAAAGAAAAGAAATACGTCCCAAGCCAGGAAAAAGCCAAAGTTATATACACCCTGGCTCAGGAAAGTATTCCCACATTACCTTCAGAAACCTCATCGATCAAAATGCTGGTGACTGAAGCAGTTCGGGTGCTCAAGGAAGTTGATGCAACCCTTGGTCTAATTTTATCACGGATGCAGGAAATAGCCAAGACTTTGCCAGAATATTCGGTTGTAAGAGAAATGGGTGGAGTGGGAAATACATTAGCCCCAAAGTTAATTGCAGAAATAGGAGATGTTCGCAGATTTCGCAACGGGAAGGCATTGGTTGCATTCGCAGGAATTGATCCACCACCGTATGAATCTGGTCAATTTGTAGGTTGTAATAGGAAAATCTCGAAACGTGGTTCAGCATCATTGCGCAAAGTAGGATACGAAACAATGAGAAGTTTAAAAATGCGTTCCAGACCAGAAGATCCGGTTTACCGATATGTTGTAAAAAAGGAATCAGAAGGTAAAAGTAAAAAATCAGCAAAGATAGCCGGATTAAATAAGTTTTTACGCATTTATTATGCTCGAGTAACCGAACTATATAAAAATATATAATCTTATATAAAATAAATAATTTTTTAGACTGCCAATCAGACAGTCTATTTGTGGTACGCAAATATATTTTGTGACAGAAAATAAAAAAGATAAAAATAATTATTGACTTTTCTTAGCAGGTTTCATTCGTAAGGCATTTGATACACACGGAATAAAACTTGAAAAGGCGTTCCAGTGAATGTAGAGTAGGCCAGAGGTTTTACCCTCTGGCCCCTCATCAAACCGTACGTGAGGTTTTCCCTCATACGGCTTTCCGACATTCTTCTTTCTACAGCATTACGTTATGCAGTCATTCGTTGTAGACCTTTCTGTTCTAGCCTTTGTCTGGTATTTCGTAATCCTTTAAGTCTTTGTCTTTGGTGATGTTTCTTGTTATACCATCTACAAAAAGTACATAGAATGTACCAATCCAATGCCTGCATCCATTTTCCATTACGTTCCGTCCGATAATAATTCCTCCATCCGATTATTTTCGGATTAAGATTCTTTATCAGCTCTTCTTCCGTTCTTGTTAGTAGGTATCTTTGATTTACATTTTTCTTTATGGTTTGTTTCATTTTCTTCATTGCTTTTCTGGTTGGATACTGATACGTATCTCCGTATTTGCGTCCATCTTTTCGTGTTTTGGTAAATCTTCTGTGGTGCATTCCCAGAAAGTCAAACCCTTCTTTTCCTCCCCACATACTTACTATTTTTGTTTTCGTTGGATGCAGTTTTAAATCCAGCTTTCCCATGATGTATCGAAGTAGATTCATTGCATGTTTCGCATTTTTCCAATTCTTACAGATGATTATTGTATCATCTGCATATCTGACAAGTTTCCCATACTTATGTCCATACTTTTTCCATAGTCGGTCTAATGTATGTAAGTATATATTGGCTAGTAATGGCGATATTACCGATCCCTGACTTGTACCAAATTCACTGATTTCCAGGATATTTCCATACAGGACCCCTGCTTTTAGCCATTGACGGATTAGCTTTTGTATCTTTCTGTCCGATATTCTTTGTTGTATCAGTATCATTAACTTGTCCTGATTTACGTTATCAAAGAACTTCTCGATGTCAGCATCTACTACGTAGTAACCTTTGTTATTGCATGCTCTTCTGACTATCTCCAGTGCTTGTTTTGCATCTCTTTTCGGTCTGAATCCATAAGAACAGTCCTCAAAATCTGCTTCAAATACCGGCTCTATTGCTATCTTTGTTGCCATCTGCACAATCCTGTCTTTTACACACGGGATTCCCAACGGTCTTTTACTTCCGTCTGGCTTAGGTATCAGAACTCTTCTTACTGGTTTTGGTCGATAATTCCCATTCTTTAGTTCTGTTTGGATTTCTGTCAAATATCGGTTCACACCTTTGGCTTCGATGTCCTCGATTGTGATTCCATCTACCCCGCTAGAACCCTTGTTGGCTTTTACTCTTTTCCATGCTTCGTACATGACATCATCTCTATAGACCTTGTCGTACAGCGCATGAAATCTTCTTGTACTGCATTTCTTGGCTGTTAGATATAGTTTGTTTTGAAGTTGTCGTACTTTTTCTTTGGAGTTGTTAGTCTTCATGACATTCTCTCACACTTACCCTCTCTACAAACTTGAATGAAGTAAGGAACCTTTCCTAGACTGTGTTTTGTTTCACAGCCATCTTTGGTACTATGTTCCTTTCCGACTCCCTCTTATCAAGACTCCGATTTCGATTATCCTTATACGTGTCTTCTTTACCTTTTGGTGATAAGTAGGGTCTCCCCAGTTCCAGATCACACCTTTCATACATACCGCTTCCCATATACCGGAGAATTATCATTGGTGCATTTCCAGTTTCTTCCCAACTTCCTTGGTTTTCGCCTATTTCACCGAGGCTCAACCTTCTCGCTCCCCCTTTTTACAAAGGCTACCTTTACGATACGGCAGAATTCACTTTATGTTACGGTCTGCATGATTGTTAGCACTCTTTTAGAGCACATAACCCACTCGCTTAGCACCCTGTATTACTACAACGCACCGAGTTTGACTATACGGCTTACTGGTAATTACCGTAGTTGGACTTTCACCAACTGGCGTGACCCAGCTTCGCTGGGCACACGTGAAAGAGGCGTTGGTAATTCTTAAGGGGCAAAATTCTGCGTTAGGTTTTCAAAATTTGACTGTCTGAGGCGTATGCCGAGTTTCAAATTTTGAAAGCCTGCTTTTAGCAGAATTTTACCCCTTTAGAATTGACCCGCCGATGGAACCTGAGCAGGAACGCCTTTTCAAGCTTTATTCCGGTTCGGGTATCCACAGCTTTCCTGAATTAAATCCCAATTAAATTTAAAATAGGAACTCACTCATGACATAATTACTCACATCTATCCCTTTTTCCGTAAGGCGAATGTTGTCTCCCGTATCTTCCAGCAACTGTTTCTGATACATATGGATCAATACTTTTCCATATACATTTTCAACACTTCTGCCAAATGTCCGGCGGAAGTCTGCTTTGGATATTCCTTTTATCCGTCTAAGTCCCAGGAACATATATTCTTCCATCTGGTTTTGCGGAGTAAGAACTTCAATTTCACCACCTTCTACGAAGCGCTGGTTGTTGATCAGGGACGCTGCTCCGGTTCCGATCCCTAGATATTCCGTACGGTTCCAGTAGCCGAGATTATGCCGGCATTCGTATCCTTCTTTTGCATAATTTGATATCTCATATCTGTGATACCCATAATTCTGCAGGATATTTTTAGTAAACTGATACATCAGTCTTTCTGTATCTTCATCCGGAAGTTCCCTTCTTCTTCTGGCCTCCGCACGTTCGCCTTCCCCGTATTTTTCATAAAATGGTGTTCCCTCTTCGATAATCAGACTGTATGCCGAGATATGTTCCGGCGCAAGTTCTGCAACTCTTTTGATCGTATCTTCCCATCCTCCCAGTGTCTGAAACGGGATTCCGGACATCAAGTCTACATTAATATTCTGAAATCCTGCTTCTCTTGCCAGGAAATATGTATCCAGGAAATCCTGATATGTATGAATCCTTCCAAGCATCTTCAATTCCTGATCATCCGTTGACTGTAACCCAATACTCAGACGATTGATTCCGATATTATGATAAGCCATCAATTTTAACTTGTCTACCGTTCCCGGATTCACTTCTACTGTGATCTCCGCATCCGAGTCAACCGGGAACGTGGAACGGATCGCATCGAAGATACTCCTCATCTGCTGTGTCTCAAGGATGGACGGCGTACCTCCTCCGATAAATATACTGCTCACATGGTACAGTCCTCCAAGATCATAATACGAACGTACCTTCTGACACAATCCCATGACATACTCCTGTCTCGCCTCAGGTGTTGCCGGCGCAGACAGAAAGTCACAGTATCTGCATTTTTTTACACAAAATGGTATGTGGATATATAATTCTAATGGTCTCATTATTTATCGTCCAGCTTCAATACACTCATAAATGCTTTCTGAGGGATCTCTACGCTGCCCACCTGCCGCATACGTTTTTTCCCTTCTTTCTGTTTTTCCAGAAGCTTTCTCTTACGGCTGATATCTCCTCCGTAACATTTTGCAAGCACGTCTTTGCGCATCGCGCGGACCGTCTCACGTGCAATGATCTTGCTGCCGATTGCCGCCTGGATCGGAATCTCAAACAACTGTCTCGGAATCTCTTCTTTTAGCTTCTCGCACATTTTTCTTCCGCGTTCATAAGCCGTATCTGCATGAATGATAAATGACAGTGCATCGACTTCTTCCTTGTTGATCAGTATATCCAGTTTTACCAGTTCAGACTTCACATATCCCGCCATCTCATAATCAAACGACGCATAACCTCTGGATCTTGATTTCAACGCATCAAAGAAATCATAGATAATCTCATTAAGCGGAAGCTGATAATGCAATACTGCACGAGTCTCCTCGATGTATTCCATCCCCTCATACACACCACGACGTTCCTGACACAGATCCATGATCGCACCAATAAACTCTGATGTCACCATGATCTCTGCCTTGACCATCGGTTCTTCCATATATTCAATCTCAGACGGATCCGGAAGATTCGATGGGTTCGTAAGCTCTATTACATCTCCATTTGTCTTGTGTACTTTGTAGATAACCCCTGGGGCAGTCGTTACCAGATCCAGATTATACTCTCTTTCCAAACGTTCCTGAATGATTTCCAAATGCAGAAGTCCAAGGAATCCACAACGGAATCCAAATCCCAGCGCAATTGACGTCTCAGGTTCAAACTGAAGTGACGCATCATTTAACTGCAATTTCTCCAATGCATCCCTCAGATCCGGGTATTTTGCCCCGTCTGCCGGATATAATCCACAATATACCATCGGATTGACTTTTTTATAACCCGGAAGTGGTTCTGCACATGGTCTTCCTGCATCGGTCACCGTATCACCCACACGGGTATCTTTGACATTCTTAAGGCTGGCCGTGATATATCCAACCATTCCGGCACTCAGTTCCTCACACGGAATAAACTGTCCGGCTCCAAAATAACCGACTTCCACAACTTCTGCCTTCGCTCCTGTTGCCATCATAAGGATCGGTGTTCCCTTTTTCACGGTTCCCTCTTTGATTCTGCAAAATACAATAACTCCTTTATACGCATCATACAGGGAATCAAAGATCAAAGCCTGAAGCGGTGCTTTTGGATCTCCTGTCGGTGCAGGCACTTTCGCCACTATCTCTTCCAGCACCTGATCTACATTCAGTCCGGTCTTTGCTGAAATCTGAGGTGCATCCTCTGCTTCAATTCCGATCACATCCTCAATCTCTTCGATCACACGCTGCGGATCTGCACTTGGAAGATCTATCTTATTCAGTACCGGAACCACATCCAGGTCATGATCCAGTGCGAGATATACATTGGCAAGCGTCTGTGCTTCCACTCCCTGTGCAGCATCTACCACCAGAATTGCCCCGTCACACGCTGCCAGACTTCTGGATACTTCATAATTAAAGTCGACATGTCCCGGTGTATCAATCAGGTTGAAAATATATTCTTCCCCATCTTTTGCTTTGTATACCGTTCTGACTGTCTGGGCTTTAATCGTAATTCCACGTTCTCTTTCCAGTTCCATATTGTCCAACACCTGCGACTGCATCTCACGGCTGGTGAGAAGACCGGTCATCTCAATGATACGGTCCGCCAGCGTCGATTTACCATGGTCGATGTGTGCTATAATACAAAAATTTCGAATTTTACTCTGATCTATTCCTGACACTAATATCTTCTCCTTATTACACGTTTATCTTATCAATTCTATCATGCAGCACTGTATTTTACAATGAAAAGTTCCACGCTCATCACATCATTTAAGCGGCCGGTCTTGACCAGTTCTTCCGTATCTACTGCATCTTCCAAAATACTTCTCAGTTCTTTCTTTTCGAATGTCCGGCATTGCTGCATATATTTTCCTGCAACAAACGGATGCAGTCCGACTGTTTTTGCAATCGCAGCCTTGTCATAGCGCTTTCCTGCCAGATCTTTGACTTCCAGAAGTAATTTAAACTGCCTTGTCAACAAATATAATATGCGCATTGGCGGCTCCTTTAATGCCAGCAGATCATAATAATAATCCAGTGCTTTCTTCTGATTCCGTACCGCCACTGCTTCTACCATCTCAAAGATTTTATTTGTAATCTGTGTCGTACAGATTGCTTCGATATCCCGGACTTCAATCTCTTCCTTTCCCATACAGTAACAGAACAGCTTTTCCAGTTCTTTTTCCAGATTTTCCATATCTGTCCCTGTGGTAGACAACAGATACCTGGCCGTCTGTTCTTTGATCTTATATCCTTCTTTTTTTACATTCCCTGCAACCCAGTATAAAAGTGTCTTCTCATCCTGACGTGCCATCTCTACCACGCGTCCTTTACTCTTGACAGCCTTATACATCTTTCCACGCTTGTCTGCTTCATTTTCCACAAATAAAAAACAGGCGGTATCCGGCATTGTTTTGATATAATCTGCAAGCTCCGGTGACGCATTTTTGAAGAATCCGGAATTTTCGATTACGATCAGACGTCTGTCGGCAAAAAACGGCATTGTTTCTGCAAGATCGATAAGTTCTCCCGGATTGATTCCTTTTCCTTCATAATATGCATAATTCACCGTATCCCCGTCCGGAAATATTGCCTTCGTGATCCGGTCTCTGTATTGCTTTTTCAGGTAAGCCTCTTCTCCGTACAGGAGATATACCGGCTTAAAATTTCCTGTTTTTATGTCTTCATTTAAAGTTTTCATCGGTTCTCTCCCATCTTCTTTCACCTCTTAAAAGTATACTGAATTCCGACTTTAAGTTCAACTGTTTCCACCGTGAATCCACATAGTTTTTTTCCTGACCGTCACGGCAACCGCTCCGTTATCCTGTGTAGAATATATCTTTGCACCCGATTTTTCAAGTCTTTTCAGCGTCAGATCATGCGGATGTCCGTAACGGTTCTTTCTCCCTGCTGATATCCATGCATACTGCGGATAAACTGTCTGAAGGAATGTCTCCGTTGTAGAATTCTTCGAACCATGATGCGCTGTCTTTAATATTTCCCATGTAATCTTCTTTTCTTCCTGTATCACATCCAGGACCTCCGTCAGCCTCTCTTCCCCTTCTTTTTCTACATCTCCGGTAAACAACATATCAAATTCACCGTATTCCAGATGCAGGATCATGGAGGATTCGTTTCCAGTCGTCACATTATGACTCTTATCATCCGTATTCCCTCCCGGACCCAGACAAGTAAACTTCATTTCACCTTCTTTCAGTTCCGTTCCGTATTCCATTTCCTTCACATCTGTGCCATACATTTTTGCCATTGTTATAATTTTAAGAATCCTTTCATCCCAGTACTGTTTTCCCGGCACTACAAGATTCCGGATGCGCACTCCCACATCCTGACGCATCAGAAGTTCTTCTATTCCATTCATATGATCCAGATCTCCATGAGACAGAAAGACATAATCAAGTTGTGCAATGCCCCGGGATTTTAGAAATGGTTCTATTCGGTATTTTCCAATCTCTTTCACATCACTGCTGCCACCATCGATCAGATAATTCTGATGCTTTGGTCCCTGCACACAGATACAGTCTCCCTGCCCGATATCCAGCATTGTCACCTCCATTCCTCTTCTTAGCAGCGGTCCTGATATCAGTATCAGCCATGCAGTAATATAAAGTGCCAGACTAGCCATGTACTTTTTTCTGATTTTTACCGGCTGTCTATCCATATATTTCCATATCAGAATGATTCCTGACAACATAAGATAATAGACTATGCACCGCCATTTTTCCGGTCTTCCTGCTATCCATCTTGCCACAGGAAATTTCAGGAGCAACACACAACATCCGTCATAGAGTTTTAATATCCGGCTGCACACCATCAATATCCATGTTCCAGATGTTCCCCCTGCCATCCGCACAAGTGAGCCTGCCATCCCGCAGGATAATATTACCGGCATCAACGGTATCACCAGAAGATTCAACATCACACTATATAACGGCACTTCGAAAAAGAAATACAGAATCACCGGCCACAACACACAATTCATGGCAATTCCCGGCCACAATATACGTACCATTACCGGCTGCTGTGATTCTTCCTTCACCAGTGGTATCACTGTGCAGATCGCAAGTAATGCACCAAATGAAAGCAAAAAACCGCCATCATAAAGATACAGCGGATTACTTCCAACTGCGATTACTGCTGCTACAGAAAGTGCCGTCGGCATATCGTATTTTCTCCCTGTAACATCCGCACCGACCCGGAACAGGAACATTACCCATGCCCTTAGTACCGAGACTGTCATCCCGATCATTGAAACATACAGAAATAACAGCATTCCTCCTGCCAGTCCTCCTGCTTTGTACGAACCTGTCAACCGCCGGAATAAACGGTAGGCACCCAGTCCGGCAAACGACAGATGCAATCCTGATATAGCCAGGATATGCCCAATCCCATTCACCTGGTAAAGTTCCTTCATCTCCGGATCCATATCACTCTTTTCCCCAAGAAGTATCGCAGCAAGGACTCCCCCTTCCCGTTCACCCATTTCCCGCACCAGCAGTTCCTTCCACCCGGCACGGAACACTGCCAGCTTTTCCCGGAAAACGTCCACACTTTTATCGGTGATCTGCATCTGACTGCCGTAGATTTTCCCATGGATCCCCTGTTTCTGATAATAAAACTTCTGATCAAAATTACCCGGGTTTCTTGCGTTTTCATAAAATGATACTGTCCCCTGGACTTTTATCCTGTTTCCTATATGTAGTTTTTCTTTGGAATTGATATAAACGATTATCTTTGACTCTTGAAATTTTTGTTTGTTAGAAATAGAATAAACAGAATTATGTTTCAGATAAATCATCTGACCATTTTCTTTTTGCTCCTGCCTGTAAATCACACCACAGACGATGACAGATTCATCTTCCGTGGTGCAGATTTCAATCGGCGATGGGCGAAGTTCTTTTATAAACCGTTCCTTTCCCACCAGCGTACAGGAAGCCAGAACACACAGAATGATCAGACAGACACTAAGAAGCGGCCTGTTCCTCACGCACTACTCCCCTTCCACAATATTCAGGTTTCGGGAAAGCGGCTTTTCCAGACTTATCTTCCCCATATAATTTACATTTGTTTTTCCATCGATCAGGATCTGTACCCTGCCGATCGAGCTTCCTTCTATAATTGTATTCACGATCGCATAGACCGGAAGCTCCGGATTCATCACATTCGTTGTGTCCAGAAATCCCTTATCCAGGTTCACATAACAGATATGATCCTTTACAGATACACTCAGCACCTTTGTCTCTGCCGGGATCACTGCCGTCTCGTTGTCCGATGAAGGACCCTTGATCAGCTGTTCTACCAGCACTTTTTCTTTTGATATGCTGCTGTTATACCGGATACTGACCTTTTCTTTTACCAGACGGTCTCCCTGCTTATTACCATAATACAACAAAAATGTCTCTTTCTGATAGGAATGGAGACTCACACCTGTATTTTTTACAAAATCCGATGGCTGCATATAACCAACCACCTGTCCATTCATATCTTGCAATGATTCTCCGTCGATCGTGAATAACACAGCATCCACTCCAGAAATCTGTCCGACAGACTGAACAACCGCAGCGCGCAGCAGAATCTCTTCCGTCGCACTCAGTTTCTGGTAATTCCTGTTAAAATCTACTATAAGTTTTCCATCCTTCACTGACCATTCTTTCACCTTTACCTCTTTTACAAAAGGACTGCGGTAATCAATGTCATCCGTATTCTTCTGTATCTTATCCAGGATTTCATCAATCTGTTCTTTCTGTGTTTTGCCTTCTGGCTTTATGCCTTTTTCAACCAGCGACACACCCTCGGAATCTGTATAATAGATATGGAAGTCTGCTGTTTTTCCTTCTTTTTTGCATCCCGTCACCGCCAGAATACAGATGGCAGTAAGCATCAGGATCCAGTAACTCTTTTTCTTTATCATCGCATTCTCCTTCTACCTAAGACACATAGTTTAACGGAATTCTGACTGTAAATGTTGTTCCCTCAGATGGCTGACTGAATACTTTGATCGCCCCGCGATGCATAACCACTGCACTTCGTGCGATTGCAAGTCCAAGCCCTGTCCCGCCGATTTCCCTGGAATGTGACTTATCCACACGATAAAATCTTTCAAATATATGTTCCTGCGCCTCTGCCGGAATACCGATCCCTGAATCTGCCACTTCAATATAACAGTTCTTATGATCCGCATTCAAAGTCACATGAACCCAGCCATTGTCCTTATTATATTTGATCGCATTTTCTACCAGATTTGAAATTGCAAGCGAAATCTTCATCTCGTCGACTTCAGCTGTGACCGGACGAATACTTTCGTAAACCAGTTCAATATTTCTTGTTGCTGCGATCGGACGCAGTCTCTTTAAGATTTTTTCTACCAGCTCATTCATATTTTCGGATTTTATGTTCATGGTATTGGCGTTATTCGCTGTTTTGTCCATCTTCACCAGCGATAACAAATCATTAATAATCTTATTCTCACGTTCGATCTCTTCTGACATGTCTCCCATAAATTCTTTATAAAGTTCTACCGGCGCATCCTCCTGCAGAAGCAGCGAATCCGCCAGAACCTTCATGGATGTCAAAGGTGTCTTCAATTCATGTGATACATTGGATACAAATTCATTTTTCGAATCGTCCAGCGTCTTCATACGTCCCGACATCTTATTAAATGCCTCTGACAATTCTATCGTTTCGGTATATGTGTTCTCATGCAGGTAGTTATCATCATATCCTTCTGTTACCGCTGAGATCGACTCTGTAATACGTCTGAATGGTTTCAGCATCGCTATCCCCGCCAGAACTGCAATCATCATTATAACCAGAATCGTCGCAAGTGCCACTACATCTGCCTTGTTTCTTAATATTTCCAGACTGTCCAGCACTGAATCTGTAGGTGCACTTACCAGCAGCACACCTACAACTGCATCATCTTTTCCTATGATTGGTGCGGTCACTTCTATATATCTGTTTTTTCTGTTATACTCACTGGTTCCTTTGTCTTGGAAACAACGGATTACATTGCCGGATACGATGGTCTTGCCCTTGTCCATATCATAAGTATCTTCCTGGATCTTAAATGCTCCATCTATCACCATCACACGGCCGCTATAGATATTCGATAACTGGACCAGTTCCGTCCGCATCACTTCTGATATATCTCCTGTGAGATATCCCGAACTGCTCAACTGGTTACTGAGAATGGTACATTGATTCTGTATCTCCGCAGTACGTACCCTCACTGCGCATTTTTCATAACTGTTCAGGAACACGCCCCGCATGATCAGAACCGGAACGATCCCTGCCAGTGCTACCAGCATAATGATCCTGAATTTCATGCTCCTGAATATATTCTTTTTTAGATATTTTTTAACCCCTGAAATAATAACCAACTCCCCATTTCGTATATACATATTTTGGATCGCTTGGATTTGTCTCTATCTTCTCACGAAGTCTGCGGATATGTACATCTACAGTTCTCGCATCACCCGGATATTCATATCCCCATACAATATTCAGAAGGTTCTCTCTGCTGTATACCTTACCTGGATTCATAGCAAGCAATTCCAGAAGATCGAACTCTTTGGCGGTCAGATTAATCTCTTTCCCCCCGATGATCACACGTCTGCTTTCACAATCGATCTGCATCTCACCTTTGATGATTACTTTATCATCCTCCTGATTTTTATCACGCTTACTGATCCGGCGTATGATTGCTTTAATCCTTGCTTTGACTTCCAGAATATTAAATGGCTTTGTTATGTAGTCATCTGCACCGTATTCCAGTCCCAGAATTTTATCCATATCATCACCCTTAGCCGTAAGCATGATGATCGGAACATCCGAATATTCCCTGATCTGCTGACACACTTCAAAACCATCATGTTTTGGAAGCATAACATCCAGCAGAATCATATCGTATGCATTCTCTTTTGCCAGTTTCAGTGCCTCTTCCCCATCATATGCGCAGTCCACACTGTATCCATCCTGTTCCAGACTAAACCGGATCCCTTTTACTATCAGTTTTTCGTCATCCACAACCAATATGCGTTTGCCCATGTTCCTACTCCTTATCAAATCTTAATTTGATCTTTTACTTTTTGAAATACACCTTCTTTAATCCCTTCTACTTCCATCAGATCTTCAATCTTCTGAAATGCTCCATGTTCTTCCCGGTAACGCACGATCGCATCTGCCTTCGCTTCGCCGATTCCTGAAAGTGTCATCAATTCGTTTTTTGTCGCCGTATTGATATCAATCTTTCCATCCGATGTACTTCCGGCTTTTTCTGCATTGTCCTCATTCTGCACCAAAGTACCGCCATTATCCATACCGGCTTTTACTTCTTCTTTCGTCGGAACGTATATTTTGGAACCATCTTCGATCACTTCTGCCTGATTGAGTGTCTGATCTGCCGCCTCTTCCGTCAGCCCGCCCGCCATCTGAATGGCTTCAAACAAACGGCTGTCTGCTGTCAGTTCGTATACTCCGGGCTGGTTTACCGCACCGCATACATGCACATAACAGATCTGCAGTTTTTCCCGGTCTGTCTGTTGTTCTTTCTGTCCGGAATTAACAGCGGTGTCTGGTTTGTCTGAATCCGTATCATTTCTATTCAACGGAACCAGTTCCGTCTGTCCTTGTGGATTTCCGGCTCTGCAGCCAGTCAGGCTACCTGTACACATGACACTTAACAATACCAGAAAAAGCAGTGGTATCCGGCATATTTCTTTCTGTATGTTTCTCTTTTCTGTTATTTTGTTTTGTCGTTTTTTTCTACGCATAACTTCTCCTTTACAGTCTGTCGGAAACTGTAAACCCCCGCATATGCCTAGTGAATTAATTGTACTATTTCCATTGAAAAATTGCAACACCAATCAGGGCAATGGACATACCAATAATTTTGCGTATTTCCAGCGGTTCTTTGTCTACTCCAAACAACCCGAGAAGTTCGATCACATATGCTACAATCAATTGCGATATCACGATCAGAAGTGCTGCTTTCGCCGGTCCCAGCGACGCCATACTCTTAATCACAGTCCATGTGATCCCTGCACCGATCACGCCTCCAAGTAATACATATCTGGGTTCCACTTTCCACAATGCGCCAACAGAATCTCTTCCGGCGATAAGCCATGCAACGGCACATAGCAGGAATGCACTGAACTGCACCCAGCCGTTACTCACCCACATTCCGGTTGTCTTTGTTACCTGCGTATTAAATACTCCCTGTACACTCATAAGCGCTCCCGACAAAAGCGCAATCAAAAAACCAGTCATCTTCATACCTCCTGCCTATGCAGATAATATGTCCCATGACCGGCTTTTATATTCCATTTCTTTACTTTTTACAATGCTTTCTTTAATATCCGGATCATCTCATCCACCTGTTCAAGTTCAATAATAAGCGGTGGTACAAAACGGATCACATCGCTTCCGGCACCGATAATCAGCAGCCCCTCTTTCAAAGCTGCTCCTGTAATCTCAGATATAGGTTTTGTCACCTGAATTCCCTGCATCAGACCTTTTCCTTTGACCGCTTTTACAGTATCATATTCTTCCACAAGTTCTTCCAGTTTTTTTGTCAGATATGCGCCGACTTTCTGCACATGTTCTACCAGATGCTTCTTTTCAAATATCTCAATAGTCTTACTTACTGCCGTACAAGCCAGTGGATTTCCCCCATAAGTTGTACCGTGATCCCCAGGCTCCAGTGAATATTTTGCAACTTCCTCTGTCATTGCAAATGCACCGACCGGAATTCCACTTCCGATAGCCTTTGCCATAGACATGATATCCGGTTTGATGTCATAAGCCTGCCATGCAAACATAGCGCCTGTTCTTCCCATACCGCACTGTACTTCATCGCAAATCATAAGGATTCCTTCTTCGTCACAGAGTTTACGTATTCCTTTCATGAATTTCTCTGTGGCTGCATTGATTCCACCCTCACCCTGTAACGGTTCCAGAATGATCGCACAAGTCTTATCTGTCACTAGTGCTTTCACACTGTCCAGATCATTGTATTGTGCAAATGATACCCCCGGAACAAGCGGCTCGAATGGTTCACGATACGCATCATGTCCTGTCACAGATACGGCTCCAAAACTTCTTCCATGGAAAGATTCCTTCATCGCAATGAATTCATACCGTCCTGTTCCTTTTTTGTATGCATATTTTCTTGCTGCTTTTAAAGTTCCTTCTACCGCTTCCCCTCCACTGTTGGTGAAGAAGATACGGTCCATCCCTGTAATACGTTTCAGATCTTCTGCTGCCTTTCCGCAAGCCGTATTATAGTACAGATTAGAAGTATGAAAAATCTTATCGATCTGTTCCTTTAACGCATCATTCAATTCTTTATCAGCATATCCCAGCGAAGATACTGCATATCCGGCCGCAAAGTCCAGATATTTTTTTCCTTCTGTATCATACAGATAAGCACCTTCTCCACGCTCTAATACGACCGGAAACTGATTATACGTATGTAACAGCGCTTCGTTTGTCTCTTTCATATATTCATTCATAACTTATTCTCCGTAATAATATCGTTCTTCTATATCATTTTTAATTGCAGTTCCGATACCTTTATTTGTAAAGATTTCAAGAAGCAGACAATGCGGAATTCTTCCATCCAGGATATGTACTCTTGATACTCCGTTCTCAATCGCATCGATACAGTTCTGTATCTTCGGCAGCATACCTCCACCGATATAGCCTTCTTCCATCAGTTTCTTTCCGTCTGATACATTCAGTTCAGAAATCAATGTGGACGGATCCTTTGGATCTTTGTATACTCCTTCAATATCTGTCAGGAATGCAAGCTTCTCTGCATTGATTGCTTTTGCTATCGCACATGCAGCATCATCCGCATTGATATTATACGTATTATAGTCATCGTCCAGGCCGATCGGTGCGATAATCGGGAGGAAATCTTTCTCCAGAAGATCGTAGATGATATCCGCATTCACTTCTTTGACATCTCCGACAAATCCGATATCCTCACCGTCTGCCAGCTTCTTGTCTACTTTCAGAAGTCCTCCATCTTTTCCACTGATACCAATGGCCCTTACACCGAGCTGCTCCACCAGCTGAACAAGGCTTTTATTCACTTTCCCAAGTACCATCTCTGCAAGTTCCATCGTCTCTGCATCTGTCACCCGCAGCCCATTGATAAACTGTGGTTCCATGCCGACTTTTCCTACCCATTTGCTGATTTCTTTTCCACCGCCGTGAACAATGATTGGTTTGAAACCGACTAATTTCAGCAGCGTAACATCCTGAATGACTCTTGCTTTCAGTTCTTCGTCTACCATAGCGCTTCCGCCATATTTTACTACAATAATCTTACGGTTGAATCTCTGGATATACGGAAGAGCTTCAATCAGTACTTCTGCTTTGTCCAGATATTTCTGCATTGCTTTTTCCATCTTTCAATCTCCTAACTTCTGTAATCTGCATTGATCTCGATATATCCGTGAGTCAGGTCACATCCCCATGCAGTTGCTGTCTTGTCACCCATCTTCACATCTGCAATTGCTGTAACTTCAGTCTCAGACAGGATCTTTGTTGCCTCTGCCTCACTGTAATCTACAGCTGTACCATTTTCAATGATCTGGATTTTTCCTGCTTTGCTTTCGAAAAACAGGTCAACCTTTTCAGGATCGAACTGCGCTCCGGAATATCCCATTGCACAGAGGATTCTTCCCCAGTTTGCATCATGTCCTGCGATTGCTGTCTTTGTAAGATTGGAACATACGATTGATTTTGCAAGTGTCTTAGCCTGCTCTACACTCTCGCATCCGACCGCTTTCACTTCGAATAATGCAGTTGCACCTTCTCCGTCTCCTGCGATTTTCTTTGCAAGATATTCATTTATCGTATGCAATGCTTCTGCAAAATTCTTATAATCTTCTGTTCCATATGTAATCTCCGGATTCTCTGCCATACCATTTGCCAGTAATACAACTGAGTCGTTCGTAGAAGTATCTCCATCTACAGAGATCATGTTGTAAGTGTCTCCGACATCTTCACTTAATGCTTTCTGAAGTGCATCCTTTGTGATCACAGCATCTGTTGTAATAAATGCAAGCATCGTGCACATATTCGGATGGATCATTCCAGATCCTTTTGCCATACCACCGATCGTAACAGTCTTTCCGCCAACTTCAATTGCAACAGCCAGTTCCTTTGGAAATGTATCGGTTGTCATAATTGCTTTGGCTGCTTCTGTACCATTTTCCAGTGTATCATTCTTCTTACCTGCCAGTACTTTGATTCCGGCTGTCAGTTTGTCGATCGGAATCTGCTTTCCGATCACTCCGGTTGAACCGATGAGGACACCATCTGCGGAAATATTCAGTGCTTTGGCTGCTGCATCTGCAGTATCTTTACAATATCCAAATCCCTCTGCTCCGGTGCAGGCATTGGCGATTCCTGAGTTCACAACTACCGCCTGTGCTTTTGCACCACTCTTTACGACCTGCTGATCCCATTTTACCGGTGCCGCTTTTACGACATTTGTTGTAAATGTTCCTGCTGCCACGCATGGAACCTGGCTGTATACCAGTGCCATATCTGTTCTGTCTTTATACTTGATTCCTGCTGCTGTACTTGCTGCTTCAAATCCTTTTGCTGCGGTCACTCCGCCTTTTACCTGTTTCATCTGTTCTTCCACCTTTCTTAATTCTCTTTTCTTATGTTTTGATAAATTCCTTTACTTGATAAACGCCGTGATATTTGCTTCATTCAGTGTAAAATCGTAATAATTCAGATCTTCCCTCTTTGTCCATCCTATTTCGTTCCAGAATGCATTGCCGATATCGTTCTGTGTGAATGCGATCAGGGATACTTTGTTGATGCCTTCTTTTTTCAGTGCCTCCATCGTAAATACTACCATGGCTTTTCCGATGCCTCTCATTCTGTGATTCACATCTACACACACATGATACAGACAGCCCCGTCTTCCATCATGCCCGCAGAGAATCGCTCCGACGATCTTCCCATCTTCTTCGGCAACTACGCTTGTTGTTGGATTTCTTTTTAAGAAACGTTCTATTCCTTCTTTTGAATCATCCACACTTCGTATTCCGAATCCTTTGATGCTCATCCACAGTGCGTGCACCTGGTCGAAATCTTCAATTGTCATTACTCTTATATTCATATGTATTATTTTTCTCCTCTGTCTGTATTTTCCGGTAAATCTACGGGAACATCGGTACCAGTTCCAGTCCTTCTGTCTCCGGAAGTCCGAACATCAGGTTCATGTTCTGTACTGCCTGTCCTGCCGCGCCTTTTACCAGGTTGTCAATTGCTCCCATCATGATAATGCGGTTCGTTCTTGAATCGATCTTGAAGTTGATGTCCACATAGTTACTTCCTTCTACCCATTTTGTCTCCGGACAAACATCTTTTTCAAGAACACGGACAAATTTCTCATCTTTATAATATTTATCATAGATTGCTTTCACTTCTTCGTATGTTACATCTTTTTTGAGTGTTGCATATTCCGTTGCCAGGATTCCTCTGTTCATCGGAACCAGATGTGGTGTGAAGTTGATCAGCACTTTCTCTCCGGATGCATATCCGAGCTGCTCCTCAATCTCCGGTGTGTGTCTGTGGCTTGCGACACCGTACGCTTTCATATTCTCATTCACTTCACAGAAAAGGTTCGGTACTTTTGCACCACGTCCTGCTCCGGATGTTCCCGATTTTGCATCCACGATCAGGGTATTCATATCAATGATTCCTTCTTTTGCCAGCGGATATGCGGTCAGGATGGAACATGTTGTATAGCATCCCGGATTGGCTACCAGTCTTGCATTCTTTACATCTTCTCTGTTGATCTCACAAAGCCCGTACACTGCTTCTTCAATATATTGTGGACTCTTATGCTCGATTCCATACCACTTTTCATATGTAGCTACATCTTTGATACGATAGTCTGCACTTAAGTCGATAATCTTTGTCTCACTTAAAATCTTATCATTCATCATCGATGCACAGAAGCCTTGCGGCGTTGCTGTGAAGATTACATCTGCCTGTTTTGCAAGTTCTTCCATATTATCATCCAGACATGTTGCATCCACGATCTGGAACATATTCTGATATACATCTGCGTATTTTTTATCTATATAACTTCTGGAGCCGTACCATACGATCTCTGCGTCCTTGTGTCCGGTAAGGATTCTTACCAGTTCTCCCCCGGCATATCCGGTCGCTCCAATAATTCCAACTTTAATCATCTATATAACACCCTTTCCGATATTGAATTTTTATAAATTATTGTTCGTTTTATAGTACCCCAAATTCCTGTGATTGTCTAGTTGGATGGGATTATTTTTCAAAAATCCATATATTTACTTTTGCGTTGTAAATCATGAACTTGCATAATTATACATCTATATTGCATATTATGCAAGCTTTTTCTTCAAATTGTATTGGGATTTAATTGGAATTTAATTTATTAACGGGGAAGCGGCCTCTCAGTCCTTGAAGGAAACAAT
>ENA-OPVG01000492-OPVG01000492.1-human-gut-metagenome-genome-assembly--contig:-NODE-492-length-34317-cov-34.556710_pt1 | contig 34317 bp, 31 predicted proteins | sample MGYA00241093_ERZ501975 | MGnify/ENA primary metagenome ERZ501975 (study PRJEB25962, sample SAMEA2042993) | human gut metagenome | biome: human gut; feature: human-associated habitat; material: faeces... | reverse complement strand
GCGGTATCCCGCCTTAATTCAGATGCTCTGGTAACTCAGTTGCCGAGTAGTTCACAAAAACGCTGTATAAGGAAGATGAACAAAAGCGTTTTGCGTCAAGCGGATATTCGCAATCCGCTTCGCTGCGTAGCTCTACACCAAATAACTGCAGGAGGGTGAAAACATGGAAAAGGGAACAGTAAAAAGAAGGATTTTTCTTTCAAATGCACTGATGGTGCTGGTGACGCTTCTGATCTTTCTGGCTATTAATCTGGCAGTGGTGAAGATTTATGCGGAATCAGTGGAAAAAGAACTGAAGACATCTATAGAAGACCTTATTGATGGAAGTGGCACATCGAATTTTTCGGATTCTGACAATGTAAAATACCAACATAAGGATGGCCGGGAACTTCTCGGAGATCTGGATGATTTTCTGGAAAGCTGGACAATCCACAGAAATGAGTTTATCCTTTTATTTGGAGCAGATGGAATTATCTGTATCCTTGTACTTTTACTGATCAGCCAGATTTTCACACGGAATCTGGAGAAAAATATTATGGAGCCTCTGGACCTTCTGGCACAGGGTGCAGACCGCATCCGGCACAACGATCTGACAACGGAGATCCGGTATGTGGGAGATGCGGAATTTGAGGATGTGTGCATCACCTTTAATCATATGCAGGAGCACATTTTGCGGGAGCAGGAGAAGAACCGGAAATATGAGAAAGCCAGAACAGATATGATCGCCGGAATCTCCCATGACCTGCGTACGCCGCTGACTGCCATCCGGGGAACGATCAAAGGACTTATGGACGGCATTGCGGCAACTCCGGAAATGCAGGAGAAGTTTTGCAGGCTGCATACCGTCGGACCGGAGATATGGACGGACTTCTGAACCAGTTGTTCTATGTTTCAAAGATCGAAACCGGAAATATGCCCCTTTCTGTTCAGAAAATAGAGATTGCTGATTTTATCCGGAATTATGTGAACGGAAAGCAGGAACTTCTGGATAAGGAAAAAGAGCAGATGCAGGCAGAAACAGGGGATATTCACCTGGATGTCGATTCAGATCCGGAACAGCTGCAGCGTATTTTTGACAATCTTCTGGAAAACAGCCGGAAGTATGCAGAACGTGATGTGCTGAAAACAGAACTTTCCCTGAAAAGAACAGAAGGTGGCGTGGAGATCTGTTTCCGTGACAATGGTGTAGGTGTTCCGGAGGAAAAACTGCCCTATGTATTTGATGAATTTTACAGAGGCGATGAGTCCAGAAACAAAAAAGAAGGAAACGGCCTTGGACTGGGAGCCGATGATTATATTTCGAAGCCTTTTGACCCGGTGGAGCTGGTGGCAAGAGTGAATGCAAATCTGCGCCAGTACCAGCGGATGGTGGAGAAATTTGCCAACAAAGGACCGGATGCGTCCGAGGAGATCCAGGTGCAGGATCTCCGGATCCTGGCAGGATGGGACAGGAACATCCGGAAATGTTGTAAATTCGGATGGAACAGAACTTACACAGACAAGAAAGGTCCTCAGTACCCAGGACTGGCATAAGAAATTTGCGGACAAATTTACCGATACAGTGGTTTCTACAGATACATCATACACAAGTCCCAATCTGTCCATTCAGATTTCTCATCATCAGTACGATTCCGGAACTGTGGATAACACACACGGTGGCAGTTATGCAAAATACGGAAGTAAAATTTCCTATGTGCTGGCGGATATTTATATTGGTGATATTACCTGCTTCCAGACTGCGTTTGCACAGGATACCTATGGAATTGGCTATACGGAAAAACTTACGGATATGTCTGCAAGAATGAAATCCATATTGTCGGTCAACGGAGATTCCTACAGCAACAACCGTCATAAGAATAATGGTACGATCATACGAAACGGTGTGATCTACCGCAGCCAGCAGTCCGGTGAGGAAACCTGTGTTCTCAACTGGGACGGAACAATGGATATCTATCAGCCGGGGCAGCTGGATGAGCAAAAACTGATCGGCAGAGGTGCTTATCAGAGCTGGATCTTTGGGCCAAGTCTGCTGGATGCAAATGGAAAGGCGAATGATAAATTCTGGACCTGGACTTACATTCGCCGGTCTCATCCGCGGACTGCCATCGGGTATTTTGAACCGGGACATTACTGCCTGCTTCTTGTGGACGGGCGGCAGCAGAACTCCAGGGGAATGTTCCTGGATGAGATGGCAAAGGTGTTTGAGGATCTTGGCTGTAAGGTGGCTTATAATCTTGACGGCGGCCACTGTTCTTTTATGGAAATGAACGGAAAAGTGGTCAATGATCCTTACAAACCGGAGCATGAGATCGAAGATGGAATTTTTATTACGGAGGGATCTTTATGAAGATATTAAGCACAATAAGAAAAATTCTCCTGCATGTCTGTGTTGTATGCAGCCTGGTTTCCATAACAGCAAAAATCCTGGACTGGTATAATCCGTATATGGATTTTTCCGGACATGTGGGAGGGCTTCAGATGGTGTTATATTTTGTGGTGATAGTGCTGGCAGTGACAGAAGGCGGAAGTATCATTTCAGGAAGAAAATCCCGCAGACATGTTGAAGAAAGAAGGTTGCATAATCATTCCGAAAGATTTATCATAAATCCTATGTAGAGTATCAGGGCAAAATTTCGTCCCCGGTATTCCTGTGATTATAAATACAAAGAAGATCAGGTTTCAGTTTCTCTGACATTTTCCTGTATGTCAGAAATCGGGGCCTGATTTTTGGCGTATGAGGATGATGGAGTGTAGCAAAATGTATTATGATCTGACAAAAGGCAGGATCGGCAAATGTCTGATCCTGTTTGCGCTGCCTATGATCGCGGGTAATCTTCTGCAGCAGTTTTATAATATTGCGGATACCCTGATCGTAGGACGTGTGCTTGGAAAAAATGCGCTGGCAGCCGTTGGTTCTGCCTATACTTTGATGACGTTTCTGACATCTGTTTTTCTGGGACTGAGTATGGGTTCTGGTGCTCTTTTTTCGATTTATAAGGGAAAGGGCAGTGACCGGGAGCTGCGGCTTTCTGTTGTCCATGCTTTTGGACTGATCATGGGTGTAACGGTGCTGTTAAATGTGCTGGTGTACCTTTTTACGGACCCGATCCTCTGGTTCCTGCGGGTGCCGGAAGAAGTGTACGATGGGATGAAAACATATCTGCTTGTGATCTTTGCAGGGCTTGTGGCAACATCCCTTTATAACTTTTTTTCCTGCCTTTTAAGGGCTCTTGGTAATTCCACGGTGCCTCTTGTTTTTCTGGCGGTTTCCGCTGTCCTGAATATTGGACTGGATCTTTTGTTTGTGGCGGTTCTTCCCTGGGGGATTGCAGGTGCGGCCTTTGCTACGGTGATCGCTCAGTATGTGTCAGGAATCGGGATTACCATTTATGTGCTGCATTCCTGCAAAGATCTTCTGCCTGGAAAAGAGGAGCTTTGTTTTGACCGGGGGATTCTTGGTGAGATCGTGAATCTTTCTTCTCTGACCTGTCTGCAGCAGTCAGTGATGAATTTTGGTATTCTGATGGTCCAGGGATTGGTGAACAGTTTCGGGGCTACGGTGATGGCTGCTTTTGCGGCTGCTGTGAAGATTGATACTTTTGCCTATCTTCCGGTTCAGGATTTTGGAAATGCCTTTTCTACATTTGTGGCGCAGAATTATGGTGCCGGGAATCAGGAGCGTATCCGCAAGGGTACCAGGGTGGCTTTTGCCATGAGTATCGGGTTTAGTGTGATGATCTCAGTGCTGGTGTGTCTGTTTGCCGGGCCGCTGATGAAGATTTTTGTCAGTGGGAAAGAGGTGGCCGTGATTGCTGCGGGGGTGAAGTATCTCCGGATCGAGGGTGCGTTTTATCTTGGGATTGGCTGTCTGTTTCTGCTGTATGGTTATTACCGGGCGATCAAGCGGGCGGAGATGTCGGTTGTGCTGACGGTGATCTCCCTGGGACTTCGTGTTCTGCTGGCTTATGTTCTTTCTGTTGTGTTCGGTGAGGTGGGAATCTGGGTGGCGATTCCCATTGGCTGGGTGATGGCAGATGTTACGGGGATTGTTTATATGCGGCGGACGTGGTAGTTATTTGTGGCCGTTGTCGTATAGCTGCTGGATGTCTTTCGGGAGGTTGTCCGGGAGCATCTGGCGGATCTTGTCTTCGTTTCCTTCTTTCATGGCCTGGTCGTAGTACCAGCATTTGTATTTGAGCATATCGAGGGTTTTATTGAGTCGTAGGATTTCCTGTTCTACGGCTTTTTTTCTTGTCTCGAAGAGTTCTTTGCGGTTCTGGTAGGTGCTGCTTCCCTGGTTGCACCATTCGAAGAATTGTTTGATGCCTTTGATTTCCAGGCCGGAGGCTTTGAGGCATTCGATCATGCGGAGGGCTTCCAGTTCGTGGTCGTTGAATTTGCGGATGCCGGATTCGCGTTTGAGGTTGGGGAAGAGGCCTTCTTTGTCGTAGTAGCGTAGGGTGGAGACGGGGAGATGGAACATCTCGGATACCTGGCCGATGGTGTACATGGGGATTCCTCCTTTGGGTTTTTGTTTTTATTTTATGATAAATGGTGGGGGGATGCAAGTATAGGACGTGAATAGGACGCCGTGGAGTGTGCATCGGTTCTGGCTGGGGCTTCGTCGGGGGCTGGCTTCTAGGCTGCCGGGAATCAGCTCCCCTCCTGCAGAGTCAGCCAGAACCGATGCACACTCCACGGCTGGTTATTCAGGGCGGGAGGGTTGGGTGGCTTTCGCGGTTGGGTGTTCAGGTTGGGAGATTTAGGGTGGCTGCTCGGGGGTTGGATGAGGCATCAGCGCTGCGCTGGATGCCTGGGTGGAAAGGCTGAGTTTCCTTGTGGTTTGGCGGGAGTGGATGTCGGATTATGGGATAATTTTTGGAATAGTTTTGGATGATTTTTGGGGTGATGCGTGGTATGGTTATTATATCTTATAAGATCTTTGTCTGTATGGACATTCTTGGAGCTTCATGTTCTGGAGCGTTTTCCATTTGGAGTTACTGTAGAGTTTGTGAAAATCCATTTTATGGGGTTTTTATGTTTGGGTGATGTGGTATAATTTTATATACCAGTAGGAGTGTTAATGACCAACAATACTATATTCGATGATGTTTTCCGGACAATGGTGGAGAAGATGACTTATCTGGTGGTTCCGCTTATTAATGAGGTGTTCCATACCGCATATCCTGAGGATGTTAAGATTGTTCAGCTTCGTAATGAACATCAGTTGGAAGATGGGGAGATTATTACCGACTCCTGTCTGAGGATTGGCGATATGTTGTATCATATTGAATGCCAGAGCCTGGATGATGAAACAATGGCGGTCAGGATGGTTGAGTATGACTTTGCGATTGCATTGGAACACAGAAAAAAAGTTGATGGGAGATATTGCGTAGAATTTCCCAGATCTTGCGTACTATATTTGAGAAGCGGAAAAAGGACACCGGATTTTCTGGAGGTAGAGTTAATCCTTCCGGATTCTCAGATGTGTGTATATCGGGTTCCAACTGTGAAAGTGGAGCATTATACAAAAGATAGTATTTTTGAGAAAAAGCTTCTGATGCTGCTTCCATTTTATATTATGAGATATGAGAAGTCTGCGGATATAATAGAGAAAGATTCGGAAAAACTTCAGAGATTATTAAGTGAATATGAAGATATACGTAATAAACTGGGGAAGGAAATTTCGATTTCCGGGAGGTCAGAGTTGTATACAGATCTGAACAGGCTGATTATCAGAATATCGGATTATGTTTTCAGGAATAAAGAAAAAGTTCGGAAAGGAGTTGGCGAGGTTATGGGTGGAAAAGTTTTGCAGTTGGAATCTGAGAGGCTTCGCGAGGAAGGAATGGCGATTGGAAAAGCGGAAGGAAAAGCGGAAGGAAAAGCAGAGGGTGAAGCAAGATTGAGTGCACTGATCAATCGATTGTTTCTGGAGGGGCGGTCGGATGAAGTGCAGCGTGTGGTGACGGATGTAAAATGGCGTCAGAAGCTGTATGGTGAGTATAATCTGTAATAAGTGATGTGTGAGCTATAAACAAAAAGTTAAGGGGATATTTTATGTGGATTTGTGCCAATGATGAGAGGATTCGATATACAGGGAGGATTGACTGTAGGGTGGAGGCGGAGCCGGTCTGGGTGTTTCCGGGGTCTTCGGCGGAGTTTTGGTTTTCAGGGGAGGTGCTGAGGATTCATGTGGAGAATTTTAATGAGTACTGGCAGAATTATCTGGGGTGTATTCTGGATCAGGTGCAGTCGGCGTTTTATTTGAAAAAGTCCGGTGAGACGGTTATTGAGGTTAGGGTGCCGGAGAATGAGTCTGGGGTGCATCATGTGTTGTTTTTTAAGAGGCAGGATGGGTGTCATGAGCTGAAGATTCTGGGGTTTGAGATTGGGGATGGTGAGAGATTGATTGAGCTGCCTCCGGTTTCGGAGCGTAGGATTGAGGTTTATGGGGATTCGGTTTCTGCCGGGGAGTCGGTGGAGGCGATTGATTTTATTGGTAAAACGGATATGGAGCATGAAGGGGGTTTTTCTAATTGCTGGTTTTCTTTTCCTTGGATGACGGCGAGGATGCTTGGGGCGCGACTTCATGATATTGCTCAGGGCGGGATCGCGCTGATGGATGGTCATGGGTGGTTTCACAGGCCAGAGCAGACTGGAATGGAGACTGCGTGGGATAAGATTCATTATAACACCATGCTTGGGGAGATGACGGAGTGGGATTTTTCGAAATTTGTTCCCCAGGTGGTGATCGTGGCTCTGGGCCAGAATGATAATTATCCGGTGGATTATATGAAAGTGGAGGCTGAGAAGAAAGCACAGGGTGTCTGTGTTCACGAACAGGAACCGGATCAGGAGCAGGTGACGCAGGTGGAGAAGAGTTATTCATATTGTTGTGAGATGGCTGACAGGTGGCGGAGTCACTATGGGGATTTTCTGAAAAAGCTCCGTGGTGTTTATCCGGAGGCGTGGATCGTCTGCTGTACGACTGTTTTGCAGCATGATAAGAGCTGGGATGATGCTATTGACCGGGTTGTAAATTCTGTGAAAGATGAGAAGATCTCACATTTTCTGTTCAGCAGAAACGGTGTGGCTACGCCGGGGCATCCCCGTATTCCGGAGCAGTTTGAGATGGCGCAGGAAATGGCAGATTATATTGAAAATGTGCTGGGTGTATATAAAAATAAATGAGATACGTAATGTGCAGCTGCAGACAAAAGAGATTATATTTTTGAAACTGAATTGCGTAAGATCAAGGTTGACGTAAAAAATCGCATATAGTATACTGCGGATGTTTCTGCGGTTTCCACAGGATCACAGATCATGATGACGCTTACCAATCTTGTGAGCAGTTTTGTCATGGGAACGACAGTGCTCCTGGGACAGCAGATTGGCTGTGGAGAGCGGAAACAGGGAGGACGGACAGTAGGAACGGCTGTTGTGATGTTTACGGTGATCGCACTGGTCATGACTGCGGTGCTTGTGATTTTTGCACCACAGGTAAGCAGCATTATGAATGCGCCGGAGGAAGCTTTTGACAAAACAGTTGCTTATGTGCGGATCTGTGGCGGCGGTATGCTGGTGATCGTGGCGTACAATCTGATCGGCTGTATTTTCAGGGGGATCGGAGATTCCAGAACGCCGCTGTTTACGGTTGCCGTTGCATGTGTATTCAATATTGCAGGGGATCTGATCCTCTGTGCGGGATTTAAGATGGGAACGTCAGGAGCTGCTTTTGCAACTGTATTTGCACAGATCATCAGTGTGATCGTTTCCTTTGGCGTTATCCGCAAAAAAGAGCTGCCTTTTGAAATGCATAAAACGGATATCGGGGTCCACGGCCGGACTCTCCGGAAAATGGTGGGGCTTGGTGCGCCTATCGCATTACAGGATCTTCTGGTAAGCATTTCTTTTCTGATCATTCTGGCCATTGTGAATTCCATGGGAGTAACGGCATCTGCAGGCGTCGGCGTTGCAGAAAAAGTCTGTGCGTTTATCATGCTGATCTCATCTGCGTTTATGCAGTCCATTTCTGCTTTTGTGGCGCAGAATTACGGAGCGGGACGCATGGACCGGGCAAAAAAAGCTCTGCATTATGGTGTGGCGGTTTCTTTTGCCATTGGTGTTGGAATGTTTTTCCTGTCATTTTTCCATGGAAATGTGCTGGCGGGAATTTTTTCCTCCGATGCAATGGTCATCGAGGCAGCGGCAGATTACCTGAAAGCTTATGCCATTGACTGTCTGTTTACGGCAATCTTTTTCTGCTATATCGGATTTTATAATGGAATCGGTATGACGAAGTTTGTAATGATCCAGGGAATCATAGGTGCTTTCTGTGTGAGAGTTCCGGTGTCATGGTTTATGAGCCGCAGAGCCGGTGCGACGCTGTTTGATATCGGGCTGGCAACACCGTTTTCTTCGATCCTGCAGCTGGTGCTGTGCTTGGGATGTATGTTGTATCTGAGAAAGAAAAAATGGGTATAGGATACCGTGTAAACGTTTTCAGGAATGTGGTCTGTCCGTCTGCAAAAAACTGTGCTAAAATGAGCAAAGAGGATTTTGTCAGAGAAGGATATGATTAAAGAGACAGAATGTGGAAGTCCCACTGACAAAATAAAACCAGAAAAGTAATGTAGATCATAAAGACGAGGAGGAAATATCATGGAGAATATTTTTCACAGAGTAAGTATCCGTAAATATGAAGATAAACCCGTGGAGAAAGAGAAAATCCTTCAGATCCTGAAAGCCGGTATGCAGGCGCCAAGTGCATGTAATCAGCAGCCGTGGGAGTTTTATGTTGTGACAGATAAGGAGAAGATCAGGGAACTTTCCAAAGCGACTCCTTATTCCGGATGTGCGGCAGGTGCGCCGGTTGTGATCGTTCCGGTATATCGGAAAGAGGGACTGGTTGTGCAGGACATGGCGCAGATCGACATGTCTATCGCCCAGGAAAATATCTGGCTGGAAACGGATGCGCTGGGACTTGGCGGCGTTTGGATCGGAATCGCGCCGATGCAGGATCGCATGGATCTGGTCCATGATATTCTGAAACTTCCGGAGAATGTGGAAGTTTTTTCCCTCTTTGCCCTGGGATATCCGGCAGAGAGCAGGAAGCAGCAGGATCGTTTTGACGAGAGCAGGATCTACTTTGTAGAATAATGTATGCATCGGGCTGTGTCAGAATACAATGAAGAATGGCAGAACATATGGTTTTCTGGTACAGCAAGACAGATGTGATAGATAGTAGAACAGAATCGAGGACAGAAAAATGGAACATATAGCAAGAGACGAAGCATTTGCATTATTAAAAAAATACAACAAAGATCCTTTTCACATCCAGCATGCACTGACTGTGGAGGCAGTGATGAAATGGTATGCAAAAGAGCTGGGCTATGGAGATGACGCAGAATACTGGGGCATTGTAGGTCTGCTCCATGATATTGATTTTGAACTTTACCCGGAAGAACACTGCCTGAAAGCACCGGAACTTCTCCGTGAGGCAGGTGTGGGAGAAGATATCATTCATGCGGTGGTTTCTCATGGATATGGAATTACTGTTGGCTGTGGAGCTACCATTGAGACTGCGCCGGAGCATGAGATGGAAAAAGTCCTTTTTGCAGCGGATGAGCTCACCGGTTTGATCTGGGCAGCGGCGCTGATGCGTCCGTCCAAGAGTACCAAGGATATGGAGCTGAAATCCCTGAAAAAGAAATATAAAAGCAAAGGTTTCGCGGCAGGCTGTTCCAGAGAAGTGATCCAGCGAGGCGCAGATCAGCTGGGCTGGGATCTTGCGAAACTTCTTACTATGACACTTCAGGTTATGGCAGAAAGCGAAGATGAGATCCAAAAAGAGATGGATGCGGAAGAAGCCTGAATATAGTGAAAGACACCAATAAATCTTCTGATATTTTGTGCAGAATACATTTTGCAGAGCCAGGATTTTTGCGATAAAATATAAGTATAGGAACCGAAAAACTGCATTATGAAAGAGGTGAAGGGTATGAAGGAATACGAGATCATTATTGAAACTATTAATCCCTGTGGTGGTGATCGCCATTCTCAGCAAGAGATCGTTGAAGCAAAGATTGAGAGCCCGGAAGCTTATGTCAAAGAAAAAGGAAGATTTCCAATCATTGATAAGATTGAGAATCCCGACGGCGGGGTTGTGATCGTGACCGGTGATGGAAAAGGATACATGGTAAGATATACATTTTCTGAATAATGGGTAATGCGGCGTATGTGACGGAAAACGGATCATAAAGTGGAGTATGGATCTGTTTTACATATATGCCGCATTTTTATTGCTTTTTCGTGATCGGGCAAAAAAATCCTTGACCTAAAGCAAGGAGCTTGGAGTTGGTTTTAACACCCCATCCATTATCCGTTTTCCATTTGAAAAAATGGTGCGGGAGAATAAGAATGTAAATCTGGTGCGGCTGAACCTGGATGAGGCAGTGATACCGGAGAGCTTTGGTAAAAGGGGAATCGGGATCAACCGGGATCTTTGTGAGAGCTTGGATGATATCAGGAAGAATATGTAATAGGAGGGGAGAATCTTATGGAGCAGAAACAACGTCTCGATTATCTTGTAGAAAAATTTAAAGAGGATTCTGGAGAATACAGTGATCTTGCAGTACCGGATTCCGAGCCGGAGAAACGAAGGATCCTCCGGTCTTTAATGAATATCCGCATGCCCCGTCATCTGGATGCTGAGGTGCAGGAAGTACAGGATGCATTTCTTCAGGAAGATGCCCGGGAAAAAGGAATCGTGACTCTGGACCAGATTCCCACAGTAAAAGACAGCTGCAACAGCAGAGATGTTTTTGCAGAAAAAATCTCTATCTGGCAGGGAGACATTACCAGACTTCAGGTGGGAGCTATTGTCAATGCTGCAAACTCCCAGATGCTGGGGTGTTTTGTTTTTGGCATGATGAGCCCTCCTTGTTTATTGAATGAAAGTATGAAATAGGATTTCAGCACAAAAAAAGACACCAAATATGCCCCGGCCATCAGACATCAGCCAAAGCGATATTTAGTGTCAGAAAAATGCATATTCAATTTGCGCGAGGATTATTATAGCAGATTTTTTCAGGAAAAGTAAAGAGAAAAATTCTGCGAGAAATAGATGCCTTTTATTTTTGAAATTGAAATCTGCACAAAAAAACGTATGCAAATTTATAAAATATGTATAAATTATTTGTTGAAATTTTATAAAAAAAGGAGTAAAACATTAGATAAATAAAAAAGAGAAATGCATGGAACAGGACAGACCACAAAAAGCATGCCGGATTACAGAGAGCCGCAGGCTGATGAGAAGCGGCAGAAGGTATTTTGTGATATCACCTGGGAGCATCCCGCTGAATAGAAAGGTTAAGTAAGCCGGGACGTAGTCTTCACGTTACAGAAGAGGCTGTTTGATATGACAGTAATAAGTGGTCGCGTTTAGCAATAAATACGATAATACAAAGTGGTACCACGGAACATTCCGCCTTTGTTATCCGAAAGGATAGCAAGGGCGTTTTTTGATGCAATAACTGTTTTACGGTCATTGTATCATGTATAAAAAACACAAAGGAAAGAGAGTTGATATTATGAACGGAATAACAATGATGATCATAGCCATTGTAGTTCTCGGAGGCGCATATCTTCTGTATGGCCGTTATCTCCAGAACAAATGGGGTATTGATCCAAAAGCAAAAACTCCTGCTTATGAGCTGGAGGACGGAGTTGATTATGTACCGGCCGATACAAATGTAGTATTTGGCCATCAGTTTGCATCCATAGCAGGTGCGGGCCCGATCAACGGACCTATCCAGGCCGCAATTTTCGGCTGGCTGCCGGTTCTGCTCTGGATCCTCATCGGAGGTGTATTCTTTGGAGCTGTGCAGGATTTTGCATCCATGTACGCATCTGTAAAGAATAAAGGACGTACTATCGGATATATCATCGAAGCGTATATCGGAAAGCTTGGAAAAAAATTGTTTCTTTTATTCTGCTGGCTGTTCTGTATTCTGGTTGTTGCCGCATTTGCAGATGTTGTAGCAGGAACCTTTAACGGATTTGTCGCAAATGATGCAGGAGCTGTTACAAAGGTAGCGGCAAACGGAGCTGTTGCAACCACTTCCATGTTATTTATATTTGAGGCTGTTGCACTTGGATTTTTCCTTAAATATACAAAGTTCAATAAATGGATCAACACTGCAGTAGCAATTATATTACTGGTAGCCGCAATTGCACTGGGACTTAATTTCCCGATGTATGTAAGCCTTGGAACCTGGCATATCATCATCTTTGCATATATCCTGATCGCCAGCGTTGCTCCTGTATGGGCACTGCTTCAGCCACGTGACTATCTGAACAGTTATCTGCTGATCTTTATGATCGTTGGCGCAGTTATTGGTGTATTTGTAGCCAATCCGTCCTGTAACCTGAAAGCTTTTACAAGCTTTAATGTGGACGGACAGTACATGTTTCCGATCCTGTTTGTAACCATCGCCTGTGGTGCTGTTTCCGGTTTTCATTCACTGGTATCCTCCGGTACTGCATCCAAGCAGATCAAAAATGAGAAAAATATGCTTCCTGTTTCCTTTGGAGCAATGCTGATGGAAAGTATGCTTGCCATCATCGCGCTGATCGCAGTTGCATCCTTTGCAGACGGCGAGGCAGCAGCACAGGGGCTTACAACACAGCCGCAGATTTTTGCAGGTGCTATCGCAAACTTCCTTTCTGTAGTTGGCCTTCCACATTCACTGGTATTTACCCTGATCAACCTTGCAGTATCTGCATTTGCACTGACATCCCTTGACTCTGTAGCCAGAGTCGGACGTCTGTCATTCCAGGAATTTTTCCTTGATTCTGATACAGATGAGGAAAACATGAGCCCGTTCCTGAAGGTGGTGACAAATAAATATTTTGCAACAGTTATCACACTGGTACTTGCTTACATGCTTACAAAAGTAGGTTATGCGGAGATCTGGCCGCTGTTCGGTTCCGCAAACCAGCTGTTATCTGTACTCGCTCTTGTAGCCTGTGCAGTATTCTTAAAGAAAACAAAACGTCAGGGCTGCATGCTCTGGATCCCGATGGTATTCATGATGGCAGTTACCTTCACAGCACTTGGCATGACCATCACAAAGCTTTCAAAGGCACTGGTAACAACAGGGCTGGATCTTGGAAACACCTTACAGCTTGTATTTGCAGTATTACTGCTGATCCTTGGTGTATTGGTAGCGATCCAGGGCGTGAAGAAACTGCTTGAGAAGACAGATGATAAAAAAGCAACAGCATAATATTATCGGATAAGATTACGTATTTTTGTTTGGCTGGAGAAGCATAAAAAGGTACTGATCGTACGGATGGATTTGTTGGTATATTGCAGCAATTCTTTCCCTTCTTCCAGCTTACAGCGCAAAATAAATGCGCTGACAGAAAAACCAAGGGTCTTTTTAAATAATCAGGAAATGATGGCTGCGATGATGGAAGGAATGCCGCTTCGTCAGTTGTTAAGCTTCGTTCCCGGAGTTAAAAGAGAAATACTGGAACAGATGGTTGGTGCTTTAAACGAAGGCGTTGCATATAATAAAAAAAATGTATCAATGGAAATGAAAGCCTTATGCCAGATCAGAAATTAGAGAATCTTCTTAATCTTGCCATGAATGCCCTGCCGCATGAGCGGGCGAAATCGGGAAATCTGAATGTGGGATATGATCCCACCACCAGGCTGTGGGATGTGATCGTGAAGTACAGTGGCCCGGAAAGCGGACTTGGTGGTGAGAGGATCCAGGTGGTCCCGCTGCTTGGTGGTTATGCAGTAGTGACATTGCCGGAAGTGGAAATTGCTGCATACTCAGTCAGAGAGCAGATCGAGTTTATAGAAAAGCCCAAGAGACTCTACTTTGAGACCTTTGAAGGGCGGGAAGCAAGCTGCATTTTGCCGGTGCAGAATGGAACCGATGGCTTAACCGGAAAGGGGATTTTGGTGGGTATTGTGGATTCCGGAGTGGACTATTTCCATCCGGATTTCAGAAACGAGGATGGCAGTACCCGGATCCTGCGACTGTGGGATCAGAGTGTAGCTGGAAATCCACCGGAAAACTATGTATCAGGAACTGAATATACGAAGGAAGAAATTGATGAGGCGCTTGCACTCGGGGAAACCGAAGGCAGGCGCCTTGTTCCGTCTGGAGATTTCAGCGGACATGGAACAGCAGTTCTTGGAATAGCAGCAGGAAATGGGAGAGCATCGGATGGAGTGAATCGAGGCGTTGCGTATAGAAGTGATCTTCTGGTGGTAAAAATGGGAAATCCACGGGAAAATTCATTTCCGCGGACAACGGAGCTGATGGAGGGGATTGATTACCTGATACGGCAGGCAGTGAAGATGAGAAAACCGATCGTCATAAACATCAGCTTTGGGAATAATTATGGTTCCCACAGAGGGGATTCCCTTCTGGAAAACTATATTGATACAGTTGCGGCCATGGGGCGGACTGTGATCGTTACAGGAACCGGAAATAACGGCAGCCAGCCCTGGCATGCAGGAGGAATCCTGCAGCAGGGGAAAACAGAAGAAATCCAGCTGGCAGTGGGAGCTTTTGAGCCCACATTAAATGTACAGCTATGGAAGGATTATGAAGATGAGATGGAAATTTATCTGGAAAGTCCGTCTGGAGAACAGATTGGCCCATTATATGAACGGCTGGGCCCCCAACGGCATCTGCTGGAAAATACAGAGCTTCTGATCTATTATGGAAAACCCGGTCCATATCAGCTGTCCCAGGAAATCTACATAGATTTCATTCCTGAAGGTAATTATGTGGACAGCGGTGTCTGGAAAGTTCTTTTAAGTGGAAAACATGTGCGTTCCGGCCAGTATTTCCTCTGGTTGCCGGGCGGAAATGTACTGAATCGTGGAACCGGGTTTTATTCTCCACGGGCAGTGGGAACCCTGACGATTCCTTCCACTGCTGGAAAAGTTATTTCTGTTGGAGCTTATGATTCCAGACAGAATGCCTACGCAGATTTTTCCGGAAGGGGAAGTCAGTTCCTGCTGATCCGGAAGCCTGACCTCGCAGCTCCCGGCGTATCCATCACCGCCCCGGTTCCAGGCGGTGGCTACGCCACTGTCACCGGAACCTCCTTTGCGGCACCCTTTGTCAGCGGAAGCGCAGCTCTGCTTATGGAGTGGGGAATCGTGAAAGGAAATGATCCGTTTCTTTATGGAGAAAAGGTGAAGGCATACCTGCGGAAAGGCGCACAGCGTGTGGGCGGGTATGAGGAGTATCCGAATGTGGAGGTGGGGTGGGGACGACTCTGTTTGGAAAGTAGTCTGCCAGATTAAAATATTGTATTTATAGAAAAATATGCTATGATATATACACCATGTGTGTATGTAGAGGCAGAATAAATATGGAAATAAAAGAATTACGCGAAAGCACAGGAATGAACAGAAAAGAATTTTGTGAGTACTTTGAAATTCCCTACAGAATTGTAACAGAATGGGAAAGGGGAACAAGAAAAATGCCAGGATTCTTATTCTAAAATGTGGACTGCGGGGAAATCGTGATAAAGAAAAAATTAATTAAGCCATTTGCAATACTGCTGGCTGTCTTTCTGGGATCACTGGAGGTGGGATGGCGTTTTTTTAATATGGTGGTCTGCTGCAAAAGAGGAGAGCACAAAAAGGAAAGAAAGAAATGGTTTGAACTGTCTCATATTAGGGAAAATCATCCCAGGAATGGTTATGCAAGAGAATATAATGAGAGTAAGGCCTGGTGCCTTGAACAGAAGATGCAGAACTGTTATATCAAAAGCATTGACGGATTAAAACTGCATGCATTATACCTGCCGACAGAATATGCAAAACGGATTGTCATATTAAGCCATGGATATCGTGGCAGCCGTTTTGGCACATTGTCATTCATGGCAAAATATCTGCATGAACATCAGTTTGATGTCCTGTTTATAGAACATCGCTGCTGCGGCGACAGCGAGGGAAAATATATTACCTTTGGAGCAAAAGAACAATGGGATGTGCAGCAATGGGCAGTCTATGTATCTGAACGAAACAAAGAGAAGCTTCCAATTTATCTGTATGGACAGTCCATGGGGGCGGCTGCTGTACTGATGGCAGCAGGACATACACTCCCGGCGGAGGTAAAAGGCCTGATCGCGGACTGTGGTTTTCAGTCTATGGAAGGACAGATGCGTGATATGGCTGCTAACTGGTTCCATTTGCATCATATTCCACTGCTTCTTATGGAACTGGACTGGTTCTGTTCTCTTCTGGCAGGATTTCATATGAAAGATGCAGATACTGCCGAAGCTATGAAAAAAAATACAAGACCGGTTCTCTTTTTCCATGGAGAAAAGGACACCTATGTGTATCCGAATAACTCTTTTCAGAATTATATGCTCTGCAGGGCAGAGAAGGAACTGGTGATCATACCGGGAGCACGGCATCTGTGCAGTGCCTATGTGGATCCGGAACTGTATCAGCGCAAGATGATGGAATTCTTTGAGAAATACGATTAAACGGACATAAAAAATCCTGACCGGGATTTATCAGACATAGTACATAGCAGAAATACACCTTTGAACTGTTATGTTAAATGTATGATAAGTCCCGGCCATTTTTTTGTAAAGTGTTCATTAAGTCCTGGGGGTACTGGTATTTCCTGAGAAGATATGATATTTTTTCACCTGAAGCATATATACAATGTTTTCTGTCTCGGATAAAGAAGAAAAACGGGACAATGGAGGTTATCTATTATATGAGAAATTATTATCCTTTGACGGCAGCTCAGAAGATGCATCATAACTGGATCATGGATTATGGTACACAGCAGGTATCCGGTGTAAGTGTTGTGGCTTCTGTACAGGCAGAACTGGATTTTGGATTATTAAAAAAATGTATTCAGATGGAAACAGAGCGTTCAGGCTGTACCAGAGTCCGTTTTACAAAGCCGGATAAAGATGGAAATGTAAAACAGTATATAGAGAAGCAGGATTCGCGAGATATTGAGCTGAAGGATCTGTCGGGAATGGAAAGTCTGGCAAAGGCAGATGAGCTGATGCAGCAGTGGGCTTATGAAACATTTGACGGAGATAATATCCCGATGTGTGAATTTATTATGTTGAAGCTTCCGGAAGGATACAATGGTTTCTTTTTACATATAGATCACAGACTGATCGATTCCTGTGGGCTTGTAGTTATGATTGAAGACCTGTTCCAATTATATACGCATTACAGATATGGAACAGCCTGCCCACAGGAACTGGTTGATTTTGAGACGGTCCTGAAAAAAGATCTTGCAAAAGCGGGCAATGAAAAGCGTTTTGCAAAAGACAAAAAATTCTGGGATGACCAGCTGGATGCACTGGGTGAGCCGTTATATTCTGATATACAGGGACCGTCTGTACTGGAGGGAGCAAGAAAACGTCATGGAGATCCAAAGCTTCGTGCTTCTGATATTGAAATGAACGAGCTGTTTGTTGCAGTAAAGGATTATCATCTGGAACCGTATGCGACACAGAACCTGATGGATTTCTGTATGAATCATCAACTTTCCATGACGAATCTGCTTCTGCTTGGTATTCGTACTTATCTGTCAAAAGTAAATAACGGACAGGAAGATATTACGATCCAGAATTTTATATCCAGACGTTCTACCCATGACGAATGGACTTCAGGGGGAAGCAGAACCATTATGTTTCCGTGCAGAACAGTGATCTCACCGGAGACAGATTTTCTTTCGGCAGCTTATGAAATCCAGAATATGCAGAATCGAATTTATATGCACAGCAATTACGATCCGGCACTTATCGTGGATGAGATGAGAAAGAGATACCATACACCGGAGCATACCAGCTATGAAAGCTGCTATCTGACCTATCAGCCAATGCCGGTGAAGGTGGAGAATGAAATGCTTGGGACTGTTCGTCAGCATGCCAAATGGTTTGCAAATGGTGCCGCAACCAAAAAAATGTATCTGACCGTATCTCATACTGAGGATGGCGGCATGAACTTCTCCTATCATTATCAGACTGCTCATCTGGAAGAGCATGACATGGAACTGCTTTATTATTATATGATGCGTATTCTTTTTAAGGGGATCGCAGAGCCGGATATGAGCATCGGAGAGATTATGGAACAGGTATAGAAATCAAAAATACGAGGAGGAAATGGAATGAATCAGGAAATGGAATTTAAAAATATTGTAGCGCAGTACAGCAAAGTGAAACCGGAGGAGATGACGGGGAAAATGAGATTCCGTGAGGATCTGGGATTCACTTCTCTGGATTTCATGTCTTTTCTGGGAGAGCTTGAGGATACCTTTGACATTGAACTTGAGGAAACCGAAGTGACCCAAATTACAACTTTTGAAGAGGCGCTTAAGCTTCTGGAGGAGCTTCAGTAAGAATGAAGCTGTTGTCCGCAGAAAAGTGAAGGAGGAGAAAAACATGCTGATCAGGGATATATTAGAAGAAAGTGTACAGAAATTTGGCGAAGTCAAAGCAGTAAAATGGCTTAACAGGAAAGAAGTTCTGGAGAGAAGTTACAGCGAAATATTGAGAAACGTGATTTCCACCAGAAAAGGACTTCTTGCAGAAGACTTTGCAGGAAAGCATATTGCATTGATCGGAACCAGTTCTGTAGAATGGATCGAAAGTTATCTGGGAATTATTACAGGATGTATTACAGCGGTGCCGCTGGACGCAGCACTCCCATGTGAAGAACTGATCGATCTGATAAACCGATCCGATTCTGAAGCACTCTTCTTAAGTCCGAAACACAGACCTTATCTGGAAGCGTTCCTTGCAAACTGTCCGAAACTCCAGAAAGTATGGATGCTTCAGGAAGAGGTGGAGGATGTACCTTCAGGCGTGTACAGTATCAATGAGCTGAGAAACACAGGAATTAACGCATCAGCAGATGCTTCCTGCCCGTCAGCAGAAGATATTGCGACTATTATCTTTACGTCCGGAACGACAGGAAAGAGCAAAGGGGTTATGCTGACACAGAATAATCTGGCATCTAATGTTGAGGCAGTTAAGATTTCAGCAGAACCCGGAACTGCCATGCTCAGTGTACTTCCAATCCATCATGCATTCTGTCTTGTCATGGACTGGCTGAAAGGTTTTTCTCAGGGAGCAACTATCTGTATTAATGACTCTCTGCTTCATATGGTCAGAAATATGAGCATTTTTAAACCCGATATCATGCTCATGGTTCCGATGATGATTGAAACAATTTATAAGAGACTGGCAGCAGCTGATCCACAAATCCCGAAGGCAGTTCTTGCAGAAAAAGTTTTCGGTGGAAAACTGCAGACGATTTTTACCGGTGGCGCACATCTGGATCCGTACTATATTGATCGTTTTGCAGAGTATGGTGTTCAGATTCTGGAAGGATATGGCATGTCGGAATGTTCTCCTGTTATCAGTAATAATACGCCGGAAAATCATAAGCCGGGTTCTATTGGAAGACCACTTGAGAATGTGGAGATAAGATTTGAAAATGGTGAGATTCTGGTAAAAGGCACAAGTGTTATGAAAGGGTATTATCAGATGCCGGACGAGACAGCTGAAACACTGAAAGATGGCTGGCTGCATACTGGTGACAAGGGTTATATGGATGAAGATGGATATCTCTTTATTAATGGCCGGGTGAAAAATCTGATCATTCTATCCAATGGAGAAAATGTATCTCCGGAAGAAATCGAGAACAAGCTTGCACTGAATCCGCTTGTGGGTGAAGTTATTGTAACAGGTGAGGACAATGGTCTTACAGCCCGAATTTATCCGGAACAGGCAGTTGTGGAGGCAAAGGCACTGGATACGGAGATGATTCGTTCACAGCTTCAGGAATTTCTGGATGAATACAATAAAAATCAGCCGACCTACCGTCGTATTACAGGTCTGGTGATCCGGAAAAATCCGTTTATACGCAGTACGACAAAGAAAATCAGGAGACAGGATGTCCTGATCGATGAGCCACAGGCATAATAAAAACCCGTTTGAGTGAATTGCTCAGACGGGTTTTGCTATGCTGTTTATATGCAGGACACTCAGGATAAAAGAGGCAGCATGCCAGACAGGAAAATCTGAGTCAGAATTCCTGCAATTACTTCTGGTGCAAGATCAAAATTATCCCTTGTCCATTTGTGAAGGACACCGATCGTACTGCCGATCGCACAGGTGATCACGTAAGATATTTCCTCTTTTGTATGTCTGCCGGGTCTGGCACTGGAGGTAGTAGCAGTGACATAGTGATGAAGCATAGTCAGCATTTTTTCGAATAGATCATTCCCGTGAGGTGTACTCAGAAGACTGGAAAGAAAAGGATTTTCCATTGTATAGCGGCAGATCGTCAAAAAATAGGACTGACAGATATCGCGGTCATTTTCAGGATGAAATTTTTCCATTATGGAGAAAACATCATGGATCGTCTTTTCTTCAACAGCAGATACAAGAGAGGGGATGTCCTGATAATGATTATAAAAAGTGCTTCTCGCGATACCAGCTGTTTTTGTGATATCGGATACAGTGATCTGGTCAGGAGTTTTTTTCTTTATTAGTTTAAAAAAAGCGCCCAGGATGGCTTCATCTGCCACAGAATATCTTTCGTCAGGAACTGGATTTTGCATAGTCGCTTCCCTCCCATAGCTTATCAGCATTCTTGAATAAAGTATAACACAAATCCATTTCTTTATATAGTAAAGAAAAAGCGGAATGTGAAAAGCGATTGGAGCAAATAAAAACTCAGAACCTTCAGGGGTATGAAGAATATCGAAATGGGGAAATTACTCGAGATCAGTTCGCTTCAACCAAAACTCAACTGGAAAAAGAGAAACTAAATTTACAGAAACGTATTCAAGAAGTTGAAAATCTAATCGGTGATGAGAAAGAAATATTGTTGAAGAAAAACATACCGGTTGATCAGATGATTGAATTTATGGGATTTGAAAAGTTGACACCGGAAGTGCTTCAAAAATATGTAAAAGCCATTTATATGCATGATGATGGAAGGATAGAGATGTGTTGGAAAGAATTGAAATAATAGATTTTGTAGTCTTTATACAACATCCACTATATGAAAGTCTATAGCATTTATATAACGTCCATCCCTGTATTTTTGTAACCTTAATGAAACGTCCTCTGTATGAAAACAACGGTTTTATGGGAAAAAAACGCAAAAAAAATAGTAAAAACTTTGTGGTTTTTACTTGACATCCTCGGGGAGACTCTGTTTGGAAAGGAGCCTGCCAGATTAAAATATTGTACTTATAGGAAAATATGTTATGATATATACACAATGTGTATATTTGGAGACGGGATTAATATGGAAATAAAAGATGAAATAAAAGAATTACGCGAAAGTACTGGAATGAACAGAAAAGAATTCTGTGAGTATTTCGGAATTCCTTACAGAACTGTAACGGAATGGGAAAGAGGAACAAGAAAAATGCCAGATTATGTTTTTAGATTATTAGCATATAGGATAAAAATGGGAAATTTTGCAGAAAAGGAAGAAGTGGATGAAGAATAGAATAATTAATGTACAAGATGTACCAATTTCAATTTCACAACAAGAACTGGATGATTATATTTGTATTACGGATATTGCAAAAGCTAAAACAGGAGAATCACGTAGCGCTGATGTTGTGAAAAACTGGCTACGAAATAGAAATACATTAGAATTTTTAGGAACGTGGGAAATGATTTATAATCCTGATTTTAAAGTGGTCGAATTCGACCACTTTAAATCTGAAGCGGGTTTACATACATTTGTATTAAGCGTTGCGGAATGGATTAATAAAACGAATGCTATAGGATTATATGTAAAGCGTGGAAAATATGGTGGCACATATGCACACAAAGATATTGCATTTGAATTTGCATCTGCAATCAGTCCGGTATTTAAACTATATCTGATAAAAGAATTTCAACGGTTAAAGGAAGAAGAAAACAATTCTGAACAAAAGGAATGGGATGCAAAACGGTTTTTAAGTAAAAATAATTATCTGATCCAGACGGATGCTGTAAAAAGATACTTGCTTCCTCAAATGAATTACAGAGAAAACCTTCAATGGCTTGCATATGCGGAAGAAGCAGACATATTAAATGTAGCATTATTTGGATTTACGGCGAAAGCATGGAGAGAGGCAAATCCTGAACTTGCGAAGAAAAACAATGTCAGAGATTTTGTAACAATTAATGAATTAACAGTTCTATCCAATCTGGAATCACATAATGCACAGATGCTGCGTGAAGGAAAAGAAAAAGGAGAAAGATTCAAAATATTACAAGAGGTTGCTGAATATCAGCTGAATGTCTTGAATGCAGCTGAAGAGATCAAAATGATGGAGAGTGATAAAGTAACTGCCAGAAGTATATAACATCCTCTATAGAGAAATATGCGGTTTTAAGCCATTTTCGTGGCAAAAAAGCCGCATATTTTTTTGTAGCAATGACTTGACATCCTCGGCGGCATTATGTACAGCACAAAGTATCTCTAAAATATGAAAAATGTGAAGTTTTTACAACTACTATCAGGGGGGAATGATATAATAGGTGTAGAGATTGTTAGTTGATGATATAGGAAGGAGGAATCAGGGATGAATTAGCGGATAATAGGATGATAAATAAAATCGAAAAATTACTTCAAGAGGCAAGAACACATGTTGCAGTTGAAGTGAATAATACTCTTCTAAGAACATACAAGGAAATTGGCAAATTGCTGGTTGAAGATATTGATTTGCATGAAAATGAAGAAAATTCAAGAATGCTTTGGCATTCTTGAATTCAATATACAAAAAGGATACAGCCTTTTCGTGTCTGTAGTTATGTTGAAAAATAAAGAATGTGAGGAAAAGAAAAATGGCAAACTTAAGATTAAAGAAACTGATATTGGAAGTTGTAGATAATCAGTTAAGAGAAAATGACCCGCCTGTGACGAGAGAATCTTACAACAGACTGATTGACGCAGGATATTCTGTGAGTGAAGCGAAAGAAAAAATAGGTGCGGTTGTAATAGAAGAAATTTATGATGTAATGAAAGAAAATCAGCCCTATGATGAAAAAAGATATGCGCAGGCGTTACGAAACATGGTGCAGCAGTGCATAGATTATGAAGATACACATGAAATTCTGACAGAATGGGACGAATGGGACAATTTAGTTCAGGAGGGCTATGAAGCTCAGTATGAACAGAATTATGAGAAAATGATTCCATTATGGTGGAAAGCCTGGGGGATTTTTCAGAAGATTGTTGAAAATGCAGAGTATAAAATTGGAATTACAGAACTTATGGAATCACAGGATTATCAATATCCGATAGATGCATGGTTGCAGGATTTTGAAATGGAACTTGGAAATGCAGGTGAGCACGAAAAGCGTGTAGAATTCTGTAGTAGAATCTTGGAAATGCTAAACTTTAGCTTTGATGATGGCAGCAATTTTAAATCTGCAATCGGGGAAGAGTTATACGCAGAAGGCAAAATTGAACAGGGACGGAAATGGTTTGAAGACTGGCTGAAAAAAGAACCACATAACCAGAATGCCTTGAGCGTCTGGAGTTGGTGTGTACAGGAAGAAAAAGGAGCAGAAGAAGCCTACAAAATTATTCGTAGAGAAGTTATTGGGATTGGCTGTACGATGGAAAATGAGTTGCTTTTTGAACGGGCGAGATTATTGGCACAACATCTGGAAAAGGCAGAAGATCTGAAATGGATAGAGTCACAGCTGGAGGTTTTTTCCGATACACTTGAGAAAGCGGATATTTATAATGATCTTTATGATGATTTTAGAATGCCGGTGCAGAAGCCAATTGTAAAAGAGAAGAAAGTGTATCCAAACGATCCATGCCCTTGTGGAAGTGGAAAAAAATATAAAAAATGTTGTGGAAAAAAACAGTAACGGAGATTTCAATATGCAAAGACAGTACATTTTTACAAAAAACGGATTCTATCCGGAAAATACAGGAGAAGAAACAGAAGACGAGGAATCAGCAGAATTTTTATATGATGTGGGAAATATAGAGAGTCCATCAAAACTTACAGTTTCAGGATATTTCCTTTATCTTGTATCTGATGCATTTTTCAAAGAATTAACCAGACTTCCGGAGCTGGAAATTGCAAGGGATAAGATAAAAGTAGCTCCGACACAGGAATGCATTGAACGGTTGCTTAATGCAACCCCATATGCAATCGGAACAGAATTTATTGATGAAAAGTGGATACGAAACAGATTTTCAGAATTGGAAACAATTTTTCAAGGTCAGATCAGAAACTATAAAGGTTCAGTGGCAATGTATCTGGCAGAGAGAAATCAAAGCCTGCATGTACCAGAGCGTATTTTCCTTCATCTTGTAGAAAGTAAAAATGATGATGCTCCATTTGCATTTATAGCAACCTATGCATCCAGGCAGTCAGATGGAAGCGTACAGCATATGCCGCTCCAATATGCGTTGACTGAATATAGAGACGACAGAGAAAAACTCCTTACTCTTTTATCGAGTTTAAATCGCGCGGCAGAAGTCTCTCCTTTGATCGCGGAATTAATGGAAAGTGGAGAAATGTTTCACACGCTGAAATTCACAGTGGATGATGCATATTCATTTTTAAAAGATATCGAGAAAATCGAAGAGACAGGAATTTTATGCAGAATACCTAATTGGTGGAGAAAGAAAAATTCCATGTTATCTGTCAATGTAAAACTGGGTGAAGAAAAACCATCCATGGTAGGCTTTGATGCACTTGTTTCTCTTCAGCCGTCATTAGAAGTAGATGGAGTCAGACTGACACAAAGTGAGATTGAGCAGTTGCTCAGACAGACGGAAGGACTGGCATTTTTAAAGGGAAAATGGATTGAAGTCAATCATGAAAAATTAAGAAAGCTTCTGGAAGAAATGGAAGATATTCCAGAGAGCTTATCTTTTAGAGATGCAGTTCAACTGGAAATGGGAAATGACAAAATCCTTCCAGATGTTGGAATTGTAGTTTCAAATGGAGCGTGGATGTCGAGAATGCTTCTTAATCTCAGGGAACCGAATCGAATTCGAAGTGTAGCTGTTCCGAAGACTTTGAAAGCAACACTCCGGCCATATCAAAAAAGCGGCTATAGCTGGTTGAACTATATGAATCGGCTAGGATTTGGAGCATGTCTCGCAGATGATATGGGACTTGGAAAGACAATTCAGGTTCTGACATATCTTGAAAAATTGAGAAAAACAGATAAAGAAGCAAAAGAGGAATTACCATTTTTAACAATTACAACATACGCAATGGCGGCAAAAATAGAACCATTGAAGGAAAAAGAATGGGATTGTCTGATTCTTGATGAGGCGCAGGCAATAAAAAATCCAACGACGAAGCAGACAAGAGAGATCAAAAAAATGAAGAGTAAGATGCGGATTGCTATGACTGGTACACCGATTGAAAATGATCTTACGAACCTTTGGTCATTATTTGACTTCCTTAATCATGGCCTTTTAGGGACTTCAAAAGAATTTCATGAGTTTTGCAAGGGATTAGAAGAGCATCCGGAAAAATATGCAAAATTGAAATCTATGATCAGTCCGTTTATGCTCAGACGAGTGAAGACTGACAAAAATATTATTTCTGATCTACCGGAAAAAGTGGAAATGTTAGATTATGCTGCCTTATCCAGAAAACAGACCGTATTGTATCGAAAAGCTGTATCGGATATGGAAAAACGTGTTCTTGAAGCAGAGGGGATTGAAAGAAGAGGAATTTATGAGAAACGTGAGCGAGTAATTGTGTTTACGCAGTTTAAGGAAATAACAGAATATCTTGCAGAATATCTGACGGGAATTTTTCATGCAAAAGGGTATGTGATCCATGGGGGTACACCTGTAAAACGCAGGACAGAAATAGTTGAAAAATTTCAAGGTGAAAGATATGTTCCGTTTATTGTGTTGTCTGTTAAGGCGGCAGGAACAGGGCTGAATCTCACGAAAGCAAATCATGTGATACATTTTGACCGCTGGTGGAATCCGGCAGTTGAAAATCAGGCGACCGACCGTGCGTTCCGTATCGGACAGACAAAAGATGTAATGGTTCATAAGTTTGTAAGCAAAGGTACTATTGAAGAAAAAATAGATGCAATTATTAATTCAAAAAAGGAACTTGCTGAAAATGTTATAGGATCAGGTGGAGAAAAATGGATTACAGATCTTAATAATGAAGAGCTGTTCTCCTTGCTTCGGCTTGAAGAATAAAAAGAACAAAATATTGTATAAGCATATGAAACGAAAAAAGAGGGAAAATAAATGAAAAAATACTGGGATGAAAGTCAGCAGTTTGAACAGCCAAGTGGCGGACTGTTGAAAAAGAATGCCGGGGCAAGTATTGAAAAGCAACGGAAAAAAGGAAAAGAAGTTCATCCGATTATAGTCAAAGGCAGAAAGATTACGAAGACATGGTGGGGAAATGCATGGTGTGAGAATCTGGAAAGATATGCAGATTATGAGTCAAGGCTGGAACGCGGAAAACGTTATGTCCGAACGGGAACGGTTGTGGATCTTCAGATAAAGAAGGGGAAAATAGAAGCAAAAGTACAGGGGAGACGAAAAACCCCATACAAGGTGGAGATACGGATCAGTCCGCTCAATCAGGAACATTGTCAGAATATCATTGAACAATGCAGTGAAAAGATTGAGAGTATGGAAGAATTGCTGGCGGGAAATTTCCCGGTTGCCATGAAAGAATTATTTGCAGGTGAAAATGGACTTTTTCCGAAGCCAAGTGAAATTAGTTTCGGATGTAGTTGTCCTGACTGGGCATTGATGTGCAAGCATGTCGCAGCAGCGTTATATGGCGTCGGAGTGCGGCTGGATGAAAATCCGGCACTTTTCTTTGAATTGCGTGGAATTAATATGGGGAAATTTATAGATGTGGCACTGGAAAACAGAGTGGAAACCATGCTTGCTAATGCAAAAAAGCCAAGTAGCAGAATTATTGATGACAATGTAAATATCAATCAATTGTTTGGAGTTTTATAGCATCCAGGAGATGTAGACAATCTCTAAAAGAAGTATAGATGGTAAGTTTAGAACAGAAGGGAAGCGACAGCATTTGTTAGAAAAATTACGAGAACTTGGAATCAGAGATGATTTGATTGATGAGATAAAAAAATTTCGTGAAAGTTATCCGGCAGAAAAATCTTATGAGGAAAGAATTCCAAAGCTGGAGCAGTTTTATTATGGGAAAGATGTGTGGGAGCAGGCAATTACAGCTATTCTATGCGAGCAGAATCTTCTGCTTGTCGGACATAAGGCGACAGGAAAGAATCTGTTTGCTGAGAATCTGGCCGGAGTTTTTATGCGGCCGCGATGGGATGTGTCTTTTCATGTGAATATGGATGCTGCTTCCCTCATAGGGATGGATACATTTCGCGGCGGTGAAGTGACTTTCCGGCCCGGCCCGGTATATACAGCAGCAAAAACAGGTGGTTTTACGGTATTGGATGAAATTAACATGGCAAAAAGTGAAGCTATGGCAGTGCTGCATGCAACATTGGATTTTCGTAGGGCCATTGACGTTCCGGGGTATGAAAGAATAGAACTTCACCCTGCAACGCGGTTTATTGCAACCATGAATTATGGATATTCCGGCACAAAAGAACTGAATGAAGCATTGGTGTCACGTTTTGCCGTCATTCAGATGCCGGTGATTGCCAAAGAAAGCCTGATAAAACTGATAAGAAAGAACTCTCCGGCAATCCGGGAAGATGCGGCAGAAGAGTTAGCAGCATTATTTTTAGATTTACAGAAAAAATGTGAAAATGCTGAGATTTCTTCTAAGGCACTGGATCTTCGAGGCCTTTTGGGAGCAATCGATCTGATGGAAAAAGGACTTGATATTCATACAGCGCTAGATATGGGAATTGCGAACAAATCGTTTGATCCATATGAGCAGACATTGATCCGGGATACGATTCAGGCAAGGATTTCAAGAAAAATCCAAAGAAAGGATGTTTTTCGCAAAAAATAATAAAATATGCAAATATTTACAAGGTGACAGGAATGGAAGAGCAGGAATTAATAGAAGCGAAAAGAGCACGTAATTTTATATGGACTGCAGCAGAAAAGTATGAATTTGAACCGATGTTTCTTGCCTTTTCCCCGGATGGAACAGCAGATATGTATTTGAACCTGATTATCGGACTGGCATATAAATGGTACGATCAGGAAAAAATAGACGTATTTTTTAATCAGTTAGGAGGAAAGAACCAGGAGTTATATGAAGGGCTTCTCTGGATTGGGCTGGAAAATGCATTGTATCAAAAAGAAGAGAAGAAAAGGACAGCACTTTTGGATTTGAGGAAAGAGTATGCCAGAGAAAGCCTGAGACGTTATCGGAAATATAAAGAGTATTCCAGAATTGATCAGATACGAAACGGACATTGCAGAGAAATTTTGGGACAGTCATCAGGGTTAAAAGAGGAAGATGAGCAGATTTTACATGCGTTTTCTTTTTCAGAAGATATGTCAACGGATCAAATTCTGGAACAGACAAGAGAAAATCTGTGGAAATATTTTGCGTATCGTCCGACTGAAAAGAAGAAAGGAAATTATTTTCTGCAGAAGGTATCCGGAGTATTTCAGTCTTTTGGAAAAGTAAGTGCTACTTATGTACGTGCCAGAAATTATGATGACCAAAATACATTTTTTGATGGGAAATCGGGAATAATGGAGCGAGGCAGACACTATATATTCCAGTTGTCGCTACAGAGAAATCCGGAAGAAACAAAAAGATATGTAGAGGCATGTTTTGGGAAGAGTATCTATTCGCAAGAATACCAGGAAAAAATAGAACAAAAATTGTGTGTGGGAAATCATAAAAATTGTCATCTTTTATTTACAAAAGGGAATTCAAGAGCAAGGGAGGATGGCCTGAAAGAGTCGGAGACAGAAAAAAACAGAAATAAGATATATACTGGTGAAAATGAATTATCCAAGATAAAAGGAAAAAGAGAAAAAAAGGAAATTAGAGAATTTCAGGCAGAGACTGCCAGACAATATGAGAAGAATAAAAAACATTATGAACAGAATTATTCGATTTATCAGAATGCCATTCGAAGACTTACAGAAAAGCTAAAGATTTGTCTTGAGGAACAAGAAGAGAGATTTTCAGAGAAAGCAGCTCACGGAAAACTAAATCCACAGGAAGTGTGGAAAGCAGTCTATCTGGACGATCCAAGAGTATTTGAGAGAAAAGAAGAGGTAGAAATTCCTGGATTTTCTGTTGATATTCTCATAGATGCCTCTTCTTCGAGAAAGCAGATGCAGGAGCAGATTGCGGCACAGGCGTATATTTTATCCAAAAGTCTGAAACAATGTAAGATTCCGGTACAGATTTATTCTTATTGCAGTATCCGCGGCTATACGATATTGCACATTTTCCCTAATTGCAAAGAAGAGAGAGAGGATGAACTGTTCCGGTATGTTGCGGCGGGAAACAATCGCGATGGACTTGCACTTCGGGCGGCAGGACACTTGATGGAGAACGGCGAAAAAAGAAAAAGAATTTTACTCGTACTGACAGATGCAAGCCCGCAGGATGATCAGGATAGTGGAGAAGGTGCTTTTTATAAAAATAAAGAATACACAGATTTGCTTGCGATTCAAGATACTGCAAAAGAAGTGCAGAATCTGAAACAAAAAGGAATTCAGGTGATCGGAATTTTTATGGGAAGTGCGCGCTCTGGAGAAGTAGCAGGAAAGATTTTTGGGCAAAATCTGATTAAGATTCGAAATATCAGTGATTTTTCACAGGCGGTCGGAAGAGTATTGCAGGAAATTGTTTTTTCATGAAAAGTATTTGCACAATATATTGAGATATAGTATGATAGTGCAGAGCGTTAAAGTGACAAAGAGCTCAGAAAGGATATTTCTGAAATGGTTGTATCGTTAATTGAAAGAATTTATGCATTATTGTGGGGAGATTTGATACATGTTCCATTGCCGGGTGGAGATAGTGTGGGAATCTCATTGCTGATTATATTATTGATTCCGACAGGGATTTATTTTTCAGTGCGGACAAAAGTATTACCTTTGCGTTTGTTCCCGGATATGATTCGGGCACTGATGTCAAAGAAGGAGAATAAAGACAGTCTGTCCACGTTTCAGACGTTGATCGTATCAACAGCGACGAGAGTCGGCATGGGAAATCTTGTCGGGGTTGTAGCTGCAATTTCTGCAGGAGGTGCAGGAGCGGTCTTTTGGATGTGGGTGACAGCCCTGATTGGCTCTTCAACAGCATTTGTAGAGGCAACGCTGGCACAGATTCACAAAGAAAAAGATCCACTTTACGGAGGATACCGTGGAGGTCCGGCTTACTATATTCATCACTATATGGAAGAAAAGACAGGAAAGAAGAAAAATCACACCTTGATTGCAGTCCTGTTTGCAATTTCCGGTCTGATCTGCTGGTGTGGAATCAGCCAGGTAATCAGTAATTCAGTTGCATCTTCTTTTGAAAATGCATTTCATATTCCACCGCTTTATACAACGATTGTCCTTGTTGCAGTTGCGGCAGTGATCGTCCTTCGTAAAAACGCGACGGTAAAAGTTCTGGACCTGATCGTGCCGATTATGGCTGTATGTTATTTCTTCATTACGATTTTTGTTATTCTCATAAATATGAAAAGTATTCCAAGCGTATTTGGTCGAATCTTTGAGGAGGCATTTGGAATCAGACAGGTTGTATCTGGAGGATTTGGTGCAGTTCTTATGAACGGCGTAAAGAGAGGTCTGTTTTCAAATGAGGCGGGTTCTGGATCAGCACCATGTGCGGCAGCGGCAGCAGAATGTGATTTTCCGGTAAAAGCAGGACTTACACAGGCGCTGGGAGTATTTATTGACACCATTGTGATCTGTAGCTGTACTGCAATGATCATGCTGTTGGCACCGGAAAATGTAGTCGCCGGAAAGTCAGGAATGGATTTACTTCAGTCAGCAATGAAATATCATCTTGGAGAATTTGGTGTAATCTTTATAGCACTTACATTATTTTTATTCAGTTTCTCGACATTTTTAGGAATACTCTTTTACGCAAGAAGTAATGTATCCTATCTCTTTGGCGATAAATGGTTCTGGCAGACTGCTTATAAAGTACTTGCACTTGTAATGTTGTTCATTGGTGGAATTGCAGCTTATACATTTGTTTGGGATCTGGGGGATGTAGGAATTGGTCTTATGACCATATTTAACACTGGAATTCTGTATCTCATGGGTGGTCAGGCATTAAAAGCATTGAAAGAATATGAAAGTAACAAAGAGAAAAAATAGAAATATTGAACGAAAAAAAGACAACACATGCGTCGTGTATGTGTTGCCTTTTTTTGTATGCGTTTAGTGGAAATCTTTGAATTAATGTCGGCGAATATATTCTAGAAATTGTCGCTCAAGATTGGATTCCTGTTCGGCAGTATTCTCGTCAAGTTCATATTCTTTTTGCACATTATCAGAATCTTGTGCCACATCGGAATCTTGTGCCGCATCGGAATCTTGTGCCGCATCGGATTCTTGCGCAGGAACTTCTTCTTTTTCAAAAGTTTGATTTGGCTGAGGTGCTTGTTCTTGAGGCTTTACGCTTGCACGCTGAAGTTCTAATCGTTCTTCAAGCTTTCGGCGATGTTTCTGTAATTTATCGAAGACTTCCGGATGTTCACGTAGAACACGGTCTCTTAAAATACGTCTTCGTTTTTCGATTAACTGAAGAACTAATGGTTGGTTTTCTGCCAGTGCCTGTGACAACTCATCGAGATGAAGCTCGATACGGCGAAGTAATTCGTCCTCATCAAAGGCACCAAGAGAATGCCAATTTTCAAGGTGGTCTACAAGACCGTTTTCAAGAATCTCTTCAATATCCTTTAATCCGTGAATATGATTTAAGATGTGGTGAACTTCATGTTCCATTTCCTCGACTACCTGATCACCATAAGCCCATGCAAATTCCTCCAGTGTATCTTCATCTTCTGCAGGAAGAAATGTCAGGTTTAGTTTTACGCTTTCTTTTTCAGGATCCGGGATATCCAGTTCATATGGGGCGTAAATATCTGCGTCGTGAAGAGCAGCCAGTATTGTCCGGCGGACATGTCCTTCGCGGATCAGGTGTTCAACACCTAACTGACGCATTTGCTGGTTCAATTTTTCAGTATGTTCAGTGATATAAAAATGTATTCCAAGGTCTGTCAGACGCGAAGATAATTCTGCAAGGCGGTCTGCAGCAGTAATGTCGATGTTGTTGATTGCTCTTGCGTCAATGATTACGACTTGCGTATCTGGACTGACTGCATCTTCAAGATCTTCCTGAAGAATCTTTACATTTGCGAAAAACAGGTTTTCATTAAACTGGTACATGACAACACCTTTGATAGGATACGCATGTACATTTCTTATAAGGTCATAATATCCATCTTTTCCGGGAATCACACCAAGAAAAGAACGAGTTGGATTCGCGGATTTTGTGATAACGGCAAAGAATGAAAGCAATACACCGATGAGCACACCGTAAATTGTTCCTAAAAATAATACACTGATACAGGCTGCCATGAAAATGTAAAAATCCTGTTTGCTTAGTCGGAAGAGGCGGATACATAAATGAACCTCTACAACGTCCATAAGTGCGGATATCACAATTGCGGTCAGAACCGGAATCGGCAGGGATCCAATGAAGCCTGTGAAAAATAACAGTAGAATTGCCATAGTAATGCCTGCAGCAATGGAAACAACTTGAGAGTGCCCGCCATATTGTTCGTTCATAGATGTCCGGGAAATGCTTCCATTCACCGGGCAGCAACCTACAAATGCAGAGGCAACGTTACCGGCAGCACAGGCTAAGATTTCCTGGCGGTCATTCAGATTGTAACCATTGCGGAAAGCAAAATTGTTTTCTGCAAGCAAAGTTTCAGCCATTACGACCAGTGAAATCATCAGTCCACGCCCAACAGCCTGAGCCAGATCTACCTGACTAAAGTCAGGAATGAAAAATGGCGGAAGTCCGGTTCCAACAGAATCAAGCAGTGCCACACCCTTTGCGTCAACATGGAAATACACAGTAGATACTACGCCTGCAGCCATGATAAGAATTGCAATTGGAAATTTTGGAATCCATTTTTTGCATATTCTTATAATAAGTAATGTACCAAGTCCTAATCCGAGAGAAAGCCCGTGGAAATCCTGACCGGCGGCATAAATATGTTCTGCAAGTTCGATGATTTCACCAGATCCTGCAGAGCTTCCCATAAGTTTCGGAATCTGCATGAAGATAATAGTTAAAGAGATTCCACTGATGAATCCGCCCATAACAGGGGTTGATATAAAGTTTACAATCCGATCGGCTTTTATAATGTAAAAGAAAAGAAGCCACAGACCAGTAAAAAGTGCCAAAATCGGTATATAATTCAACGCAGCTTCAGATCCGGGAACAATACCAAGAGAAAGCAGCGCACTGCCTGCAAGAGCAGCGGGAGCAGCATCTACACCAAAAATAAATTGTTTTGATGTAGAAAAAATTGCGAATAATAATATAGGAAGAATAGAACCATACAAGCCATAAGCCGGAGGAAGCCCGGCAATCTGTGCATATCCCATGGAAATGGGAATAGATACAGCGGCTATAATGATACCAGAGAAAATGTCCTGTTTTAAATAATCCTTTTTATATTTTTTTAATGTTGATAAAAGCTGTGTTTTCATAAGTAAAAGAACCTCCGTCTAGCAATTATAACAGTAAGTAGACAAAAGAACAATATTGGAGACGTAGTGTTTTGTTAAAATGTAAGATCGGAAATTATGACTCGAAGTGCATTCTTGAAACTGTAGTTATGATAGAAAGTAAAAAACTGAATTGTGTGAATTGCGCGAATAAAATAAAAAATAAAAATAATATTGACAATTAGAAAAGGACATGGTATATTAACTAAGCTGTTTCGAACGACAGAGATGATCGAAGCGGACAGAGAAAAAGAAAAATAAAAAAGTTGTTGACAAGCGATTGCAAATGTGATAATATAAATAAGCTGTCGCTGAGACGACAACAAAGAAAAAGATCCTTGATAATTAAATAATAGACAACAACCCTGAAGATTCTTTAAGAGAAAATTCAGAACGGACATTGAATGACAATGTCGACCTTAAAACAGTAAAAGGGATAAGAAAGCTAGTAGTTTTCTTGACCTGGAACGAACTTTGATTTTAAATCCGAGTCAAATCGGAATTAAGATTTTTAAACGAGAGTTTGATCCTGGCTCAGGATGAACGCTGGCGGCGTGCTTAACACATGC
>ENA-OPVG01000467-OPVG01000467.1-human-gut-metagenome-genome-assembly--contig:-NODE-467-length-35221-cov-6.447023_pt1 | contig 35221 bp, 25 predicted proteins | sample MGYA00241093_ERZ501975 | MGnify/ENA primary metagenome ERZ501975 (study PRJEB25962, sample SAMEA2042993) | human gut metagenome | biome: human gut; feature: human-associated habitat; material: faeces... | reverse complement strand
TAGTTTTGATAATTTTTATAATAATATTAGCATTGGTATTATGCTTTAATGTTGGAGTATATGCAGCATACGCTTTAGCGGCAACAGAGGTTAGTTATACAAAACCGGGTACGTCAACTACAATAAGTGTAAAAGACGCATTAGACGAATTAAATAAAAAAGTTCCAACTAAATCAATAGGAGATGAAGTAACAGTAGGAGGAGAACAATTTTACGTATTAGAATGGGACAATAATTGTGATACTGTAAATTTAATATCAAAATATAATTTAAATAAGACAGGAACTGCACAACAAGATGCAGCATATGGTACAACTAATTGTGTATTTTCAAGTACAAGTTATTGGAGTAGTAGTTTTACAAGGTCACCATTTAATTTAAATGATTTTATAGGATATACAGCAACAGATGCAATAGGAAAAGCAAAAAGTTATGGAAGAAGTAAAGGCGCAGTTTCAAGTAGATTATTATCATATGAAGAGGCTATAGCATTAAGGGCAAAAAAAGGTTCAAATACAAAGATTGATGCAATGTATAGAGGAACTGCAAATACAGCTAATGGCTATTTGCATTATTGGCTTGGGTCTGCGTGCGACCCTAGCGGCGGCGTGTGGCGTGTGGACGGAAACAACAGCGCCTTGTACTACGGCTCCTTCAACTACGACCCCTATGCGGGGGTGCGCCCAGTTATAACTATCTTAAAATCTAAAATATCATAAGTGCCGAAGGCACTTGGCTAGGTGCTAATTTCTGGAAGAAATAGCACCTGCCCATAAATTTTGGGCAACTGCACCAAAATTTATTTAAGATGTGCCGTAAGGCGGCACATAATGAATAAAATATATTAGGGAGAATTAATATGAAAGAAAAGGAAAGCCTTGAGGCTGTACACACACACACACACACACACACACACACACAGGTAGTTTAGCAGAAAAAACAAAATCAAATAAAATTAAGATAGTTTTGATAATTTTTATAATAATATTAGCATTGGTATTATGCTTTAATGTTGGCGTATATGCGGCATACGCTTTAGCGGCAACAGAAGTAAGTTATACAAAAAAAGACGGAACAACAGTAAGCGTAAAATCAGCATTGGACGAATTATATGCCACACAACCATTAGCCAAAGCGGTTTCAGTAGGAGATTATGTAGCATATAATGCAGGAAATAACCATAGTTATACATCACCAGTGGGAACAGGTTCTTCACATGGAAATGGAAATAGTAGTCAAACATTTACATCAAGCAGTAGTTTAAACTGGAGAGTTCTTGGTTGGGATGAAGAAACAGGAGGAGTAATGCTAATAAGTGAGGAACCAATTGAAGGCGTTACCATAAAAGGGGCCATTGGATATCTGTATGCAGAACAAGAGTTAAATGAAATATGTAAAATATACGGATATGGAACTGGAGCAAATACAAATAAAAAATTTGTTTATGTGACAGGTGATATCATAGAAGGAACAACAGCAGGTACAATAACAGGAAGTGGAGCAAGAAGTATAAATATGGAGGATATAAACAAAATATGCGGTGTAACACCATCAACAGCATTGGAAAGTGATTATGGGAAAGGAACATATATAAATAGTTATTATCCAACAATAAAAAAATCAAATGGTATATCAATATCTACAACAAATAGAATAAATGTATATACAGCATATAGTTATACAGCATCAAATTACGTGGCAAATACCGCAGAAATATATAAACTATTATTTAGAAATATTAAAAATACGAATGACATTGCATATTGGCTTGCTTCACGTTGCGTAAGTTTTGGATCTAACTATACAAATTTTATTACACGTTGTGTAAACAATGGATATGCGGAATATGGAATAGTGAGTGGACTTACTGTATTTAACAGTAACGGAAACAGTTACTATGAAAGCGCATATAGTAGTGGTATACGACCAATAGTATTTTTAAAGTCAACTCTTAAAACAAATGGAAAAAATGCAAGTGGAGCATGGAACATAATAGACAAATAAAAATGAAATAAACCAAAATATAGAAAATAATGTTTTAGACAAGGCATATGTTTAACACATTCGTATAAAAAAGGTGTAAAACTATTGGCTAATTACGAAAAAATAATATTTGCAAAAGTTTAAATATAGCTGTCATATTAGTAGTGTGATAAAAACCCAGAAGAAATTTCTGGGTTATTTTTCTTAAAAAAATATAACAAAAACTGCTGAATTACATTTCTAGCAATGATAAAATGGGTAAGCACACGATAAAAACACGTATTGAACCACAATTAAATTGAGTGTAAAATAATTACACAATAAATTTAATGGTTTTTTAAAATGGCAAGAAATTACAGCGAAGAAAAAAGATAGATTCAGTATGTATAGAAGAAAAAAACAAATTTCATTTGAATTCATATGAAAAAGCTGCGTGTATATTTTGAGTAAAACAACATATTGAAAAATTAACATAAAAAATTAACGATATTTATAAAAACTATTGCAATTACAAAAAGTCTGTGATATCATAGTTACACTTTAAGGAAAAAGTTTTAAAATCCACAAATTTTTAAATCAAAAATTTCAAAGTCCACTTAGGACAAAAAACAATTCAAAAAAGTCCAATTCAGGGCAATAATTCAAACAAATTTAAAGAAAAAAAGGGAGGTGCATAAAAATAAAAAAATATCATATTTACTGTAAAATAAATATTGACAAAGTAAATAAAGAATAATATAATTAAGAAAGAAGGAGTTATATGATAATATTTACATATGAAGATTATTTAAAAAACATTTTAAAATTAGATATTTCTTCAGTTTTTCTAAAAAAAGTGTTATCAAGAGAAGACGAAGAAGAAGAGTACGAAGAAGAGCAAACAACAGAATGTACGCTATGTGATGTCAGTGAAAAATACATTCCAGATTCACCAGATGAAATCGACGAAGAAAATAAAAATAACAATACAAAAGAACAAAACAAAATCAATGAAAAAAACGAGAACATAATACAAAACAAAGAAGATACCGTAAAAACAAGCAAATCAACAATAAATACAAAAAGAAACATAAGACAACAGCTCAAAGCCAGAAGAATAAACAACGAACATGACAAAATATTTAGAACAGTACTAGACAAAAAGACAGACGTATCAAAAATTTTAAACAAATTTCTTGGACTAAACATCAAAACAGAAGAATTGGAAAAATATAACAGTAGTTACATAGACCCAAAATTCAAAAACAAAGAAGCAGATATTGTATACAGAATAAAAGACAAAAACATTTTTCTATTAATAGAACACCAAACAAAAATAGACAAAGATATGCCATATAGATTATTGGATTATAGTAATGGGATAATGAGAAGTGCCAGTGAAGATAAAAAAAGACCAAGTGTAATACCAATTGTCTTATACACAGGAAAAACAAAATGGAAAATAGAAAATGAAACAATAGAAAAACAACAATTTTTCAAAGAAGTCAAATTAATAGACGGAGAATTCAACTTAATAGACATTAACGACTTTAGTAAAAAAGAACTACTAGAAGACGATATATTTATAACCAAAATGATGTTAGTAGAAAAATGCAAAGACGAAATAGAAATGGTACAAGCATTAGAAAAGATAGAAAACAAAATAAAAGAAGAAGATAAAAGTACATTTAGAAGAATAGTAAAAGAAATTTGGTCATTAAGAATAGGCACAGAAAACGCAAATAAAATCTTAGAAAAAATAGAGGAAGGAAGTGGTAATATGATGGCAGTAATGGAAATGCTACTAGCAGAAAATGAAAAATACATAAATATTGGAAGACAAGAAGGACGACAAGAAGGTAGATTAGAAGGTAGATTAGAGGGTGGCAAGCAAAAAATAAAAGAAATAGTACAAAAAATGATTGCAGAAAATTTCACAAAAGAAATGATAATGAAAATAACAGGACTAAAAAAAGAAGAGATAGAAGAGATAAAATAAAAGAAGGAACTAAAAAGGTCCTTCTTTAAAAAATTAAATATTATCAAGTAAATCAATTACAGACAAAACAAAATTCAATTTATCTCTAGACAACTTACTAGCCTTTTTAGACAACTCCATCTGAGCCTCCAACTCTTTACTAACAATCAATTTTTCAAAAATAACATTAGGAGAAATTCCCAAAATATTCATATAATTAACAAGAGTCTCAACTTTAACTCCGCCAGTTCCATTCTCAATTCTAGAAATATACTTTACAGAAATTCCTAATTTTTCAGCAATTATTTCTTGTGTAAATTTATTTTTGACGCGGTACTCTTTAAAAACCTCGCCAAGAACTTTATCAATGTCAAATTTTTTTAAAGACTTCATTTTATACCTCCATATTACTTTAAATCCATTATAATAAAAGTATATCAAGGCGTTTTAATAAATTAAACCAATTGGTAATATGAAATCATATTTGATATAAACCTTGGAAAATACTGAATTATAAAGAATAAAAAATAAAAACAAACAAGCAATATAACACTATTAGTTATACCCAAATCTGAAGATATATATTCATACAAAAAAAAAAACACCTATGAAAATCATAGATGTTATCTGGTGGGCCAAGAGGGATTCGAACCCCCGACCCCACGCTTAGAAGGCGTGTGCTCTATCCAACTGAGCTATTGACCCATAACGTTTGAACAATAACTATAATAACACAAAAAAATAATAATGTCAATGAAAAATAGCAAAAAAATACAAAAAATTTTGAGTATGTTACTATTCACAGATCATAAAATCATAACCATAAGCAATGAATTATAACTTAAAAAAACTGAACACTATATATCCGTAATGTGAAATCTTTGTGAAAAACTTTACAACAAAAAAACAAAATGATATTATAGTAGCAACAAAGCAAGACAAAAGTCTTACGGAAAATAAAAATGTAAGGAGGAATTTCTCGTGATTGAAGTAAAAAACATCACAAAAAAATACGGAAACTTTACTGCCGTAGATAATATCAACTTCAAAATAGAAGAAGGTGAAATAATAGGACTACTTGGCCCAAACGGAGCAGGAAAAAGTACAACAATGAACATGATAACAGGGTATATCGAACCAACAGAAGGAGAAATAATAGTAAACGGATATGATATATCAAAAAAACCCAAAAAAGCAAAAGCACAAATAGGATACATGCCAGAAGGAGTCCCACTATATTCAGACCTAACAGTAAAAGAATTTGTCACATACATGGCTGAACTAAAAAAAGTAGACAGAAAAACAAGAAAAGAAAAAGTCGAAAAAATAATAGAACAAACAGGCCTAAAAGATGTAGAAAAAAAATTAACACGTAACCTATCAAGAGGATACAAACAAAGAGTAAGTATGGCAGGGGCACTAGTAGGAGAACCCAAAATCCTTATATTAGATGAACCAACAGTAGGACTAGACCCAAAACAAATAACAGAAATAAGAGCATTAATAAAAGAACTTGGAAAAACACATACAGTAATACTAAGTTCACACATATTATCAGAAGTAAGTCAAATCTGTAACAAAGTAATAATAATAAATAAAGGAAAAATAGTTGCCATTGACACGCCAGAAAACCTAGAAAAGAAAGTAGAAAGCAACAACACAACATATGTAACAGTTGAAGACACAGAAAACAAAATGGAAACAATAAAAGAAAAAATACCAGAAATAAAAGAAATCAAATTAATAAAAGAAAACGAAGACGGTACAAAACAATATGTACTAGAATCAGAAAAAGATGTAGATTTAAGAAAAATAGTGTTTAACGAATTTGCAAAAGAAAACATAACAATATTCGAAATGAAAAAAGCAGACACAACACTAGAAGATGCATTTATGAAATTAATAGAAGGAGGAAAAAAATAATGTGGGCAGTCATCAAAAAAGAATTTAAATCATATTTTTACACACCAATTGGTTACATATTTATTGGAGTATTTTTAATAGCATTCAGTATATCATTCTTCTTTAGTGTAGTAAGCTCTGGAAATGTAAACTTTGAATACATTTATTATACATTACCAACAATACTAGTTTTAGCATTTATAATACCATTACTAACAATGAGGTCATTTGCAGAAGAGAGAAAAACAGGAACAGAACAACTACTATTAACATCACCTGTAAGTATAACAAAAATAGTATTAGGTAAATTTATAGCAGCACTATTAATAGTAATAATAACAGAATTATGTACATTTATGTACTTTGGAATTTTATGCCACTACGGGGTACCAAAACTAACAACAACATTTGCAACAATGCTAGGATTTTTATTATTTGTAATGTCATATATCTCATTTGGAATGTTAACATCAAGTTTAACAGAAAACCAAATAATAGCTGGAATAATCTCAATAGGATTTTTCATAATAACATGGGTTCTACCAGAATTCAATTCAAGTTTAGAAGGTTTTTCTTTCATAAATATGTTTTACAAATATACACAAGGACAAATTGACATAGCAAATACAGTTACATTTTTAACATTTACAATTACATGCTTATTATTAACAATAACAACAATGCAAAGAAGAAAAAGTGTAAAATAGTAAAGAGAAGATTTGAAAAAATCAAATTAATAACATAAATGAAAGGAATGGTAAAAAAGTGAAAGAAGATAAAAAGACAGAAAAACTAAGCAAAGAAGAGAAAAAAACAACAGGAAAATTAAGCAAAGAAGAAAAAAAGACAAAAAAAGCAGCAGAAAAATTAGACAAAAAAGCAAAAAAGAACAAAGCCGACAACAAAAAAGAAAAGAAACCAAATAAATTTATAGAAACAATCAAAAAAAGATGGCTAATAAATGGAACAAAAACATTCTTATTAGTAGTAATAATACTAGCAGTATTCGTTGGAATAAGCGTATTAATGAAAAAAATAAATCCAACACCAATTGACCTAACAGAAGACAAATTATTTACACTAACAAGCGAAAGCAAAGAAAAAGTAAAAGACATAGACAAAGACATAAACATTTATTTTGTTGGATATTCAGATGATGACTCAACACTTGACCTAGCAAAACAATATACAAAAGTAAATGACAAAATAAAAGTAGAAGCAGTAACACAAGACAGTAGACCAGACTTAGTACAAAAATATGGAATCGAAACATCAAGCAATGGAATAATAGTAGAATCTGGAGACAACTACAAAGTACTCGCTTCAAGTGATTTATACACATATGACAAATCAACAGGAGAATCAGTAAACGTAGCAGAAGAAAAACTAACAGCAGCAATAAGAACAGTATCAGTAGAAGAATTACCAAAAGTATATTTCTTAAGTGGATATAGTTCATTTACACTAAAAAGTGGAATGCAATACTTAAATATGTATTTACAAAATGAAGTAAATCAAGTAGAAACATTAGACATACTATCAACAGGAAAAGTACCAGATGACTGCAACACTCTAGTAATAGCATCACCAGAAAAAGATTTTGACGACGTAGCAACAAATGCGATTACAGAATATATAAACAAAGGCGGAAACATCTTATGGTTAAACGCAGCACTAGCAAAACAAGTAGACTTGCCAAATGTTAATAAAATATTGGCTTTATATGGCGTAAAACCATTTGAAATAGGAATAATCAGAGAAACAGACTCAAGCAAAATGGTATCAAATTCACCAGACCTAATTATGCCAGAAATACAATATGCAGATGCAACAAACAAACTATATAATTCAGAAGGAGTTATATTTATAAATGCAACAAAAATAAATGTAGCAAGTGACGAAGAACTAGAAAGTCTAAACACAACAAAAACAGCATTAGTAAAAACAAGTGAAAAGGCTTATTTTAGAACAAACTTTAAAAATCAATCAAATTCTGCACAAGACGGAGAAGAAAAAGGAGCATTCTTAGTAGGAGCCCAATTTGACAAAACAGTAACCGAAGCAAATGAAGAAACAGACACAAAAGAAGTAAAATCAAAATTAATCATATATGGAGAAAATTACTTCGTATCAGACTATCAACTAACACAGTCAACACAAACTCCAATGGTAGCATATAGACAAAATAAAGATTTAGTTCTAAACTCAATTGCATACTTATCAAATAGAGAAGAAGATATCACTGTAAGAAAGAGTACTGGAGCAGTAACATATACTGCAACAGAACAAGAAAACAGAATTATCTTAGGAATAATCACATTTGTTCCACTATTTATAATTGCTATAGGAATTATAGTTTGGAGAGTTAGAAGAAGAAAAAAATAATCATAAAAATAAAGCAAGTCCCATAAAATAATATGGGGCTTATTTTTTTTATGGAAAATAAGTAACGCAAAAATTATGAAGGGAAACAAACTTTTTATGAGTATTTTAAAAGTTGTATTTGTCATAATAGGAACATTGATAGGAGCAGGCTTTGCATCAGGCCAAGAAGTTTATATATTTTTTTATTCATATGGAGTCAAAGGAATATTAGGAATTATAATATCAAGTGGAATTATAGGATTTACAATATATAAAACATTGAAAATAACAAAAGAAAACAACATAGAAAACTACAAAGGATTTTTAGACAATTTTATAAAAAAAGAAAAATTAAAAGAACTAATAAACTCAATTATAAACATATTCATTTTAATATCATTTTATGTAATGATAGCAGGATTTGGAGCATATTTAGAACAAGAAATAAATTTAAACAGTTTTATTGGAAGTAGTATTTTGGCCTTTTTATGTGTAATTCTATTTAAAACAAACATAAAAGGAATTGTAAAAATAAATGAAATACTAATTCCAATTTTAATAGCAGTAGTATTAGTAATACGGAATAGTAAATATTCAAAATATAGATATCAACACTTTGAACAACCATATAGTTTCACAAAAAAATGAAAGTTTACTTCAAAATTGGTTTATAACAAGCATCTTGTATGCAAGTTACAACTGTGTTTTACTAATCCCGGTTTTGATTTCCATAAAAGAGCTCATTTTAAAAAATAAAAACATAAAACACATTTCGATTCTTGTTAGCATAATTATGATTATTTTATTAAGTGTTATTTTTCTTTTTTTGATTAATGTAGACGTAGATATTAAACAGTTGCAAATGCCTGCAGTATATGCTATAAACAACATTTGGCCGGGAATTAAGAAAATATATGGAATTATTATTTTAATTTCTATTTTTACCACTGCAATTTCTTTGGGAATGGGATTTTTAAAAAATGTTGTGAATAATAAAAGGGGTTTTAATACTATATCGATTTTGATGTGTATTAGTTCTGTTATTTTTTCTGGTTTCGGTTTTTCTAATTTGGTGAATTTCCTTTATCCAATTTTGGGTGTTTTTGGACTGATACAGATTATACAGATTTTTTGCAAATTAGAAAGTCGTTAAAATGTCATATTTTGTAAAAAAATTTTTCTTATATAAAAAATAAGCACAATAATATTGCAAAAAAAACCAAAAACTGATATAACATAAATAGAAAAAAACAACCAGCAAACAAAGGAGGAAAACACATGAAAGATTTCTGGGAAGAACCAAAAGAAAAAAAGATAAACAAGAAAAAAATAATAATAACAATAATAACACTAATAATAGTAGCAGCAATAGCAGGAATAACAATAACATACATAAACAACAAAGAAGCACGAACATGGATAGACAAAAACATACTACAAAAAGAAAAAACACAAAACAACCTAACAAGCATAGAAATAGAAGACGAAAACAACTCAAACATATACGCCTTCAACAAATACATAGGAATACTAAACAAAAACAACTTTAAAATATACAACAATGCAGGAAAAGAAGAAAAAAAACTAACACTAGAAATATCCAAACCAATATTCAACCAATCAAACCGATACCTAGCAGTAGCAGAAGAAAAAGGACAAAAAATATATCTAATTGCAGACAAAGACATATTATGGGAAAGAGAAATAGAAGGAAACATATCACAAATAAGCATAAACAAAAATGGATATGTAGCAGTAACAATAGTAGACACAAGTTACAAAACAGTAATACAACTATTCGACAGCCAAGGAAATGCACTATTCAAAACATTCTTATCATCAACAAGAGCAGTAGCAACATCAATATCAGAAGACAACAAATACCTAGCAATAGCACAAGTAGACACATCAGGAACAATGATACAATCAAATGTAAAAGTAATGTCAATAGATGATGCAAAAAACAACTCAGAAAATGCAATAAAGAAAATATATGAAGCAGACAAAAACGACCTAATAACAAACATCAAATACCAAGACAAAAACAAACTATTATGCATGTATACAGACAAAATAACAGAAATAAAAACAGACCAAACAGTAGAAACAATGCAAGAATTTAAAGACAAAAAAATATCATTTGCATCAATAGACTTAGACAATGCATCAATGACAATAGAAGAAAAATCATCAGGACTATTTACAGCAGACTCAGCGGTAAGCATAATAAATTCAGAAAATAAAAGCACATCATTATACACTGCAGAGTTAGTAACAAAAGAAATATACACAAGTGGAAATATTATAGCATTAAATTTAGGGTCAGAAGTAGACTTTATAAATACAAACGGATGGCTAGTAAAAAAATACAAAGCAGACCAAGAAATAACAAGCATTGTTCTATCAAACTCAATAGCAGGAATAATATATAGAGATAATATAGAAATTATAGATTTATAAAGAAAGGGGAGTATAGGAAACTATACAAGAAAAAATATGGGAATAATAATTGATATAATTTTAATAGCAATCTTAATACTTTCAGCATTTTTAGGATACAAAAAAGGATTAGTAAAATTAGGAGCAAAACTATTTGCAGGAATAATTGCAATAGTTATAACACTAATTTTATATAGACCAATAGCAGGTGTCATAATAAAAAACACACAATTAGAAGTAAATTTAAAAAATACAATAATAACCAATGCATCAAAAGCAATAAACAAAGATGATGAAAAAAAGGACGAAAATAAAATATCAACACAAGTAACAAATCAAGTATCAGAGCAGGTAGAAAACGAAATATTGCCACAACAAGCAGAAAAAATAGCCAGAGAAATTATATATGCAGTAACAGCAATAGTATTATTCATACTTGTAAAAATAGCATTAAGCGTAGTAATAACACTATTAGGTTTTGTAGCAAATTTACCAATACTAAAACAATTCAACGAAGTTGGAGGACTTGCATATGGAATATTAAGAGGAATAATAATAGTATTTGTAATAGCAGTAATAATGGGAGTTGTAGCAAAAATAAATCCAGAAAGTAGCATAAACGAAAATATACAAAACTCATTTATAACAAAAAATATATATGAAAAAATAATAAAAATTTAAACAAAAAAGCGCAAATTTATTGCGTTTTTTTTATATTTTTGTTATACTTATATCATGATTTTTAAAAATTTAGGAGTGGTTATTTTGAAAAAAAAAAAAGAAACAAAAGAAAAAAATAAACATGCAAAAACAAGAGAAAAAAAAGATAGAAAAAATAAAAAAGGATGGAAAAAAGTATTACTAGTTATTGTAATAATATTATTAATAGCAATAGGATGGTTCACATATAGAACAATAAAAAACGGTGGAGGCTTAAGCGGAATGCTAGCAACAGTAGTGGGACACGATGAAAACACCAAAAAAGATTTAAAAGAAATAAAAGTATTAATATTAGGAGTAAGTACAGATATTGACGCAGAATTAACAGACACAATAATGGTTGCATCATACAATCCAAACACACAAAAAGCAAACTTACTATCAATACCAAGAGACACATTCACTGGAACAAACACAAAAAAAGCAGTTTCATCACAAAAAATCAATTCACTATATAACATAAACAAAACACCAGAAAAAACACTAGAAGCAGTAAACAAATTAACAGGTTTAGATATTGAATACTATGTAGTAGTAAGAACAGAAGCATTAATCAAATTAGTAGATGCAATTGGTGGAGTAGAATTCAATGTACCAATTGACATGAAATATGATGACACATCACAAGATTTACATATAGACCTTAAAGCGGGAGAACAACACATAGATGGAGCAAAAGCAGAACAATTATTGCGCTTTAGACATAATAACTTCCAAAGAGGAGTAGGACAAACATCATACCCAACAGAATACGGAGACAACGACTTTGGTAGAATGAGAACACAAAGAGACTTTATAATTGCAACACTAAAACAAACATTAAAACCAAGCAACATATTTAAAATAGGTCAAATACTAGAAATAGCACACAAAAATGTAGAAACAAACATAAACTTATCATTAGCAAAAGACTACATTCCATATGCAGTAGAATTAGACTCAGAAAACATTACATCAGCAACATTGCCAGGGTCAACACCAGATATTTCAAAAACAAATTGGGTAAGTATATTTGTAGCAGACAAAACAGAAACAAAAAAATTAATACAATCAATGTTCTATGCAGATGCACAAGAAAACAGTGATGAAACAAACACAATAAACAACACAGTATCTAATAAAACATCAAATAGCACAACAACAGAACAAGAGGAACAAACACCAACAGACATAAAAATAGAATTACAAAATGCTTCAGGAGATAGTAGCAAATTGGTTGAAGCAAAAAAACTATTAGAAGAAGCAGGATATACAGTTAAACAAACAGGAAAAAGTAAAAAAACCTTAGCAAAAACAATAATAACAAACAAAAAAGATGTTACAAGTGAAAATTTGAAAAATATTAAACAAGTTTTAGGAAAAGGCGATATAACAACAAATAAAGTAGCTGGAAGCACTGTAGATGTTACAATAGTTATAGGAAAAGATTTCTAAAAAACCAGAATATAAAAAACCGTAACCTACAAAATAAAAAAATGTAGGTTACGGCAAAATTTTAAATCAATATAAAATTTAGAATCAATATAAAAATTTTAAATCTTATTTAAACAATCTAAAAGATTTTCTCTTATAATTTTTAGTCTTATTATTACCACCAAATAATAATTTATATAGTAAAAACAGAATTATAACAATCAACACAATTTGGATTGCAAATACATATGAACTAGAAAGTTCAACATTATTAGCAGCAATCAAATCAGAAGAATAATCAACCCCATCAACCGTATAAGTTATTTTACCAAGCACCTGACCTTGAGCAATAGGAGCAAACAAATTATCATTTAATGTAATAGTAGGCGAGAAATCAGATTCTGAAGCATTTTGAGAAGTCAAAACAGTAATATCATCAGAAAGCAATAAATCCAAATTTTGAGTCTCTTTTGTAGCATTAGATATAGTTATTTGTGTGGCAATAGCATTTTTATCTCTAATCTTTTTAATAGCATAATTATTATAACCATATTCAAATAAATTTTTAGTATCCAAAAATTTTCCACTCAAATTATTAGGTATAACACCAACACCAAGAACAACACAAATCAACTCAAATCCATCTTTATTAGCAACAGAAACCAAGCAATTCTTTGCCTCAGTCGTATATCCTGTTTTACCAGCAATAGCATATCTATAATAATAATTACTTTGAACATCTCTATTATCAGAAATTAGTAAATCATTAGTAGTTTTAAAAATACGCTCCTCATATTTATTCGTAGCAGGAATTATACATGATTTTAAACCTGCCAAAGTTCTAAAAGTTGAATTTTTCATACAATACTTCATTATTAAAGACAAGTCATGAGCAGTAGTATAATGATTTTCATTTTGCATTCCACTTGGATTTGTAAAATGTGTATGTTCAAGTCCCAAATCTGCAACTTTTTGATTCATTAAGCCAGCAAAACCTTCAAGTGAACCAGAAACGTGATAAGCAAGAACATTTGCAGCATCATTTGCAGAATGAACCATCATAACCTTTAGCAATTGTTCTACAGTAATTTGCTCTCCAGCCTGAAGTGCAGCAACAGAATATCCAGAAGGTATTTGAGAAATAGCCTCATATGGAACAGTTACCACATCATCTAAATTACAATTTTCAATTGCCAAAATAGCCGTTAAAATTTTTGTTGTACTAGCAGGATACATTTTCCTTTCGGCATCCTTAGAAAATAAAACCTTTTCACTAGAACTATCTATAAGAACGGCACTTTCTGCCGATATATTTACATCATTTGAATCTGCATAACTTGCAGAAATATTAAAAAATAAACTTAGTATAAATATTATTACAAAAAAATTTCTTAATTTCATTATCAGATTAATCCTTCCTACATTGCAACATTTATAATATATATTAGTAACACTATACAATTTTTCTAATATATAAAACTACCTTTTAATATATAATAAATTAAGAAAAATATCAATAGAAAAATTAACATAAAGGAGGAAAAAATTGAAAAAAATAAATTTTAAAATAATTTTAATAATTCTAATAGTAACAATTGTTGGTATTACCACATATTACTTTAAAACAAAAGATGAAAGCGTTGAAAACATTGAAGTTGAAGAGACAAATACACAGTCACAAGAAACAAATACAGAAGAAAATATAGCAGTAGAAAATAAGATAAAAGTATACATAACTGGTGAAGTACATAATCCAGGGTTATACGAAATAGCAGAAAACAGTAGAATAGCAGACGCAATAGAAGTAGCAGGAAATCTTACGGAAAACGCTTTTATAGACAAAATTAATCTTGCATATGTGTTAGAAGACGGAATGAAAATATACATTCCGAATAAAAAAGACAAAAATGACGTTACAGACGAAACAACAACATATGTAACAAAAGAAACAGACGGACAAATAGTATCAGGAGGAAGCAAAAATTCAGGTGGTAATACAAATGAAAAATCAAGCACAACAAGTAATGCAACAAAATCCAGAACTGCATCAACAAAAAGCACAGAAAAAATTAATATAAATTCTGCAACTCAAACAGAGTTAGAAACTTTACCAGGAATAGGTAGTTCAACTGCTCTAAAAATAATAAACTATAGAAAAGAAAATGGAAAGTTCAAAACAATAGAAGAAATAAAAAATGTAAAGGGAATAGGGGATGCAAAATATGAAAAAATAAAAGAATTAATAAAAGTCTAAAGCAGTAAAAAAGTAACCGAAAATAAAAAACTGACCGAGCATTATAATAAAAAATACTTGAAAAAATAAGCAAAATCGTATATAATATGAAAAAAAATAAAAGAGGTAATGAAAAATGGGATTAAGAGACATAAAAGTTCCAAAGATGAAATTCAAAAAAATGAAAATGGACGTAATGGAAGAATTAAACGAAATAGACTACGAAAAACTAGAAAAAAAGAATCTAAAGAAAAAAAGAGAAACACCATATGAAGACATGACACACTACAAAACAGTAAGGGAATTTTTCTTAAACACAGTAGAAAAATATCCAGAAGAAGACTGTATACTAGAAAAACCAGACCACAAAACACCATACAAAATAACAACATACAAAGAATTCAAAGAAGACGTATTTGGCCTTGGAACGGCATTAACAAATGTCCTAAACCTAAAAAATAAAAGAGTAATCATAATTGGAGAAACACAATACGGATGGTATGTATCATACATGGCAATGCTATGTGGAGTAGGAATTGCAGTACCAACAGACAGAGAATTACCACTAAACGAATTAGAAAACATAGTAAAAAGATCAAGAGCGTCAGCAATAATATATTCACCAAAAAAAGCAGAAGACATCAAAAAAATAAAAGAAGACATTCCAGAAGTAGAATATTTTATTGAAATGAAATCAGAAAACAAACTAGAAGACAAAGAAGTTGGATTACAATACTTAATAGATTTAGGAAAATCAATAATAAAATCAGGAGACAACAGTTTCGAAAAAATAGAAATAGACCCAGAAGAATTCAAAATACTATTCTTCACATCAGGAACAACATCAAATGCAAAAGGAGTAATGCTAAACAACAGAAACCTAGCAGAAAACATCAATGCAGTAACAGCATATGTAAAACTATATCCAATAGACATGCTATTTTCAGTATTGCCATTACATCACTGCTATGAATCAACAATAGGATTTTTACTACCAATGGCAACAGGAGCATCAATAGCAGTATGTGAAGGACTAAGATACATAGTACCAAACTTACAAGAAGCGCATCCAACAGCGATTTTAACAGTACCATTATTAGTAGAAAGTCTATACAAAAAAATAAATGAAAAAATAGTAAAAAGCAAAAAAGACAAAATGGTAAACACAATGATATCAGTAACAAACGCACTAAAAGGAGCAGGAATAGACATCAAGAAAAAAGTATTCAAAGAAATATATGACAACTTAGGAGGAAGACTAAGAATCATAGTATCTGCAGCGGCTCCAATAGACAAAAAAGTAGGTAACTGGCTTGAAGATATAGGAATCACATTCCTACAAGGATATGGACTAACAGAAACTGCACCAATAGCAGCATTAACACCAGAATACAAGCCATGTGTAGGCTCAGCAGGTAAAGCAATAGTTCAAGCAGACATCAAAATAAAAGACCCAAACGAAAACGGAGAAGGAGAAATCTTAATAAAATCACCAACTCTAATGTTAGGATATTATGAAGATGAAGAAGAAACTAAAAAGGTAATAGACGAAGACGGATACTTCAATGCAGGAGACATCGGATATATAGATGATGATGGGTACATCTTTATAACAGGAAGAAGCAAAAACGTTATAGTAACACAAAACGGAAAAAATATATATCCAGAAGAAATCGAAATGCTATTAGACAAAGTAGATGAAATAAAAGAATCTATGGTTTATGGTAAAAAACCAGAAGCAAATAGCAGAAGAGAAGAAAAAGAATTGATTATTACTGCAAGGGTTATTCCAGATTATGACAAAATCAAAGAACTACATGGAGACCTTTCTGAAAAAGAAATTTATGATGTAATTTGGAAAAATATCAAAGAAGTAAATAAAAAATTGACTTCGTACAAAGCAGTTAAGGCTCTTGAGATTAAAGAGGGAGAGTTTGAAAAAACTTCTACTATGAAAATTAAGAGATATAAAGAATTGAATAATAATAAATAGAAAAAGAGGGATCGTGGGGTTACCACAGAAAATCCCTCTTTTTGTGCAGTAATAAATGTTTTTAGATAAAAGGAAGAGAGTTTTTATGCAGATATTAAATTACGAAAATTTGCAATAAAAAAACACCTACTAAAAGTAGATGCTTTGTATTTTGGTTGCCCCGAATCACCCAAAAACGAACTTTCTATCTTGTCTATTTGGGGAACTTTTATAGTTTTACTTTGATTTTCTTTTGCATTAAAAACAATTGTTAATTCATCGTCATCTGATACTTTATTAAATGTAATATCATCTATTATTCTTGTAATTTCATTTTCTATCCTTATATCTCCATAAATATATGTGCCGATATATTTTTCATTAGTAGTTGCAAATTATGTAAATTTATAGTATAATATTAGCTGTATTGGAAGATTTCCAGTGTATTTATTATATTTTGGCAATTGTTTAATTTGCTAAATATTGAAAGATCATGGAAATACCAAGATACATTTGTACCTATTAAAAACTTTTAACAATGAAAGGAGAAACACGATGAGTAAGTTTTGGGTAAAGGTAAAGGTTAAACAAGAAAAGAATGCAGAACATTTGATTAGAGCATTCTTTCAGGACTTTAATCCTGCAAGTAGTATTGTAGTAAGAGGAAAAGAAGCAAAAATGGAAATTGTTTTTCGGGAGCCTCCTATGGCTATCATCGATGCAATAAACCATTGTGAAGTTATTGAACTGAACTACGGTAAGAACTTGAAAGAGTACAAAGAAGATGAAGACTTACAGGTTGAAACAGAAAATGACTCTAAACAGAGAAATGTAGGAGTAGAAAGTTCCGAGAAAATTGAACAGACAAATGTAGAGAGTGAAGACTCTGAACAGCCTGAACAGACAAATGTAGAGAGCGAAAACTCCGAACAGCCTGAACCGACAAATGCAGAGAATGAAAACTCTGAACAGACGGAACAGCCAAAAAAGAAGAGAGGCAGTCCAGCCACCAAAAAGTTAGAACCCAAGAAAGAGACAAAGTCAGAGCCGACTATAAATATTCCAAAATTAGAAGAAATTGCAAAAAAATCTAACTCTTTTGAACATTTTGCTGAATTAGTAGCAAAATGGTTGGAAATGGGCAAAAGAAAAGATTTTTTTAAAAATTTGATAATAGTATCAGCAGAAGTTGATAAGATTAAATGGAAAGAATTAGAAAAGGCTCTAAAAAATAAAAATGTTTTTTATACAAAGTGGGACAAAATTTGGTCTGGACAACAGGTTTCCGAAAAACTGAAAGAATATTCAGCAACAATGCTGTCATTTCTGAATGTAACTAAAAAGTATAAAGAGTATTCTTTTAAGGAAGTAGAAGAATATTCTACAGAAGAAAACTCTAGCAAACAGGACGTGGAAAAGACAACAACGAATTTTGAAGAAAAAACTGATAAATTCAATGAAACAGTCTTTCCTAAACCAAGAGTAAAAATGGAATGTATGCCAGAAATTAAAGAGTTTGAGGAAACATTAGCAAGTGTCGATAAAACACAGCCTGTTGAGGAAAGAGTTCGTTATGTTTTAGGAGCAATGGGATTAAACAATATGTCTGTAAAAGAACAGAAACAAATTGTTGAAATCGCAAGTACAGCTGTCAAAAAAGGAAGAATGGCTTTTGATATTATTTTTGTAGAAGCTAACATTCCTATTGAACAAACCATGACAGTTCGTATGACATTTTCAAAATTTGTCAATGATTTTGTGCAGAAATATGAAAGTGGTAAAAAAGTAAAACTTTTGACTTTTCTTTCAGAGTTGCAGAAAATTATTATGTTTGAGAGTGAAATTGAAAGTTTCTCAGACTTTACCGACTGATGTAATATTGTAATCTTGGTATTGAGCAAAAACTTCACTAGATGTATCGGTGGAGTTTTTTGCTATTTACATAACTTTACAAAAATATAAAATAGTGATATAATAACTATATTGTTTATATATATAAAGAGGAAGAATTTATTTCTTAATTCAAACACATACACATAATTTCTGTATGTAAGCAATTTAGAATGATTTTTCTACCGAATGTACTATAAGCAAAAAAAATAATCAGGAGGAAAGTACACATGTCAGATGAAAAGGCAGTAGCAAGACGGGAAAACAATGTCATAACAAGACGGGAGGAAAACTCATCTCAAGAAAGACTTTTTAGTGAGTTTAACAAAGTATTTGTTAGTGGCAGAATTGAGGCTGAACTTGAGTACAGCCACGAAGTACTGTAGGAAAAGTTCTATCGTACAAGAGTCAGAGTAAAAAGATTAAGTGGGACAGAAGATTTAGTTCCAATAGTTGTATCTGATTTACTGATAGGACGAGAAATGATGAAGAAATCACTTGAAGGTAAATGGGTAGAAGTAGCAGGACAGTTCAGATCTCATAATAAAGAAGAAAGTGATGGTCGTAAACATTTGGAGTTATTTTTGTTTGTAACGGCTATTAACATCTATGAAAATGAAGATGAACTGGAAGAAATCACAAATGCAAACTTAATTTATCTTGATGGGTATCTTTGCAAACCACCGGTATTCAGAAAGACACCTTTAGGAAGAGAAATAACAGATTTACTTATTGCAGTTAACAGACCATATGGAAAATCGGATTACATTCCGTGTATTGCATGGGGCAGAGTAGCTCAGTGGGTAAGCGAGTTTGAAGTGGGAAATCGAGTAAAGCTCTATGGTAGAGTCCAAAGCAGAGAGTATTTTAAAAGATATTCAAAGGATTCAGAGGCAGGAGAATACAGAGATGCCTATGAAATTTCGATAATGCGAATGCAAAGAGTAGAGGACTTGAGATTATATGGATAATCTGACAGTAGAAGAAATTGTCTAAAGAGAAAGAATGGGAGCATAAGAAAATGCTCCCATTTTCAAATAATATAAATATAATAAGTTTTACAAACATTAAATGTTTATAAAACTTATTGAAAAAACAACTGATTTATGCTATAATTTCAATAAATTTACGGTATTCACAAAAGATATATTCTAAAACACATAATGAAAATAAGAAATCAAAAAAGTAAGGAAATGTGATAATATGATAAAACATAGCGAAATAGAAGAAATTAAAAAACTTATAAAGAATGGATTTGATTTAGAATTGATGTCTTTTGAATTAGATATACCAATTGAAGAGATTATGCAATATAAATTGGAATTAGAAAAAACAAACAAGTCTAAAACTATAAAAACTTACAGTGCTAGAAAAATAATTGATAATAAAAATAAACAAGCTCATTCAAAAATGCAACAAATGAGAGAACAATATAAAAAGCTATTTTTTAAAGTCAATAAAGTAGAGGTTAAAACACCAAAAGAATTAACAAACCAAGAAATTGAATTGATTAATTCAGTAATAACAGAAATTGAAGAAATAGTAAAAGGTATGAAAAATCTTTCTAAAAAAGAAAGAAAAAAAGGAGCTAATGTAATATTAACTAAAATAAAGAAAATAGAAAATTATCAATTAACTATTGAACAGTTAGAAAAATTGCATTCTTTAATTCAATCAGAAGAATTAGAAAAATTAAATCTAAATACAACAGATAAAATTGATTTTTACATTAATAGAACTAAAAAAACAATAGTAAAAAAATTAACAGATGCTATTGATATTGCTCAATTGCAAACAGAAGATTTACAAGAATTAAAAATCTTGGAAAAAAAGCTAACAACAAAAATGCAACAAAGTAATCAAATTTATGTAGGAGCTGTAAAAAGTAGAATTGGAAATAAAATATTGAAAATAAATCAGAAGATGGTTTTTGATAGAATTAGAAATGATGTACCTACAGATATAGCTTTTATTATTACAAAGATAGCCAATGGCACATTAGATGCTGAAATAGCAAATGAAATTATTGATAAAGAAGCTAAAAAAAGAATAGAAAAAAAACCAAAAACTAGATTTTCATTAACAGAGGAACAAGAAAAAAAACAAATATTAATACAAATAAGAACAGTTTTAATGGAACAACCAGAAAAATACCATATAGAAAATCCTAAAGTAACAATTAAACAAATGCAAGAATTGTGTGGAGGGGATTTGGAACAGTCAATAAGAACAGTTGTAAATAATTTGATTCGTAGTAAAGATTTTGAAAGAGCAAAAGAGGTTTGCGATAGATTTTCTATTAAAGATAACGATAATCAAATTCCAAAATACATAAGAACATTAAAAAATGGAATAAGAAATGCAGAAATTGGTGATATTGTATTAAAAGGGCTAAATATGAAAGGAACTGAAGAAGAAGATAGATCATATTTCGAATTAATTGAAAAAGGCTTAAAAATGGGAAATGTGAAATTAAGTTCAGTGCCTTTAGGAAAAAGTCAAGACGGTTTAAAAAATATATATTTATCTGATATTTGGGAAAATCAAGAAAAAATAAGATAATATATAGTTATATTTTTGAGAATTTACCATATAATATAATATAAAAAAATTTATATACAATTTTTGGATAAATTCTCAAAATCTATTGACAAAAACATAGTTTAGTCTTATAATAATACTTGTTACATCGCGGGGTGGAGCAGTTGGCAGCTCGTTGGGCTCATAACCCAAAGGTCGTAGGTTCGAGTCCTACTCCCGCAACCAATTCGGAAGTTTTTGCCTAAAGGGATGTCCCTTTAAGAGTAATTTTTAATACAGAGATTTTACTAGAAATAGTAAGGTCTCTATTTTTATTGTTTATAAATCACTTTCATATTTTTTAAATTTGCCCTTCGCAAAATTTGAAAACATGGAGGTGCATATTATGGGAGATAAAGAACAACCCAATTATTATGCAATAATACCTGCAACAGTTAGGTATGACAATAATTTAAAATCAGTTGAAAATTATTATATAGAGAAATAACAGCAATAGCAAATAAAAATGGTTATTGCTATGCTCAAAATAAATACTTTGCAGATTTATATAATGTAACAACAATATCAGTTAGTAGATGGATTTCACATTTGCAAGAACTTGGATATATAGAAACAGAAGTTGTAAGAAATGAAAATAAAGAAATAGTATCAAGAAATATTTATATTGTAGATATACCCTATATACAAAAAAGACAATACCCCTATGCACACAAAAATACAGAGGGTATTAACAAAAATGTTAAAGATAATAATATAAAATATAATATAGATGATTTATTTTATTTAATTATAAATAATGATGCAAAAATTCCAAAGAAATTTTTAAATATAATTGAAAAGTTAGAATTTAATTATAAACATTATATGCTTCAATATATGAAAAAAGATAAAATTGATATGATAAAAAATATTATATATGTTTTATATGATTTATATAATAAAGGTTTTTATTCTTTATTACAAAATATAAAAAGAGAAAATTTAGTTAATTTATATTTATTAGCTATTGATAAGAAACCAAGTAATTTATTAAATTATTATAAAAACTCTATTATAAATAGTATTAAAATTGTAAAAAATGGAAAACTTTCAGTAACTAAAAATGTCCAAATTTAATAGTTTTTAAAAAGGCAAATTTGCGCTGTTTTTGGAAATCACAAACTTATTGATATTTCAATACTTTGCGGATTTTCAAGAGACACTTTTATGAGTGGAGGTAGGTATGTGATACTGATAAGTATCGCATAGCTGCCGAAAGGGTACTATTTTCTGATAAGTTATTTGTTAGGATTTTAAGAGAATATCAAGACTTGTTTTGCAGATGTGGAGGAATAGATTTATTAGGTAAAGTTAGGATTATTTCTAGTTGAAGAATAATGATTTATGTGATATTATTGTTGCAAGTAAATAGTGATTAAAAAGGAAAAATTAAATTATCGAAATATAATAGAAATAATATGTTTGAGGAGTAAATATGAGTAAGATAATAAAAATTGCTACATGGAATATTGGACAAGACCTAAAAAATAACGAAATTAATAAAGATTCTTATAAATATATAAAAGAACAAATAAAACAAAATGAAATTGATATAATTGCATTTCAAGAAGCTATTACAGAATCTGATAATATTGAAGCATTAGCAAATTATATAAGTGAGAATACTAAATTAAAATATAACGAACAAATTTCACTATCTCCATCAGATATGAATGAAAATGATAAAATGGGAGTAGCAATATGTTCAAAATTTAAAATAAGTAATAATGAAAAATATATATTAGAAAATCCTAATTTGGTTTATAAAAAGACAGATACAGTTACATATTGGTCACACGATAAAGGATTTAATATATCCGAAATTGAAGAAATAGATACAATAGTTATTGGAGGACATTGTTTGCCATTTCATATATTCGGAGAAACACCATTAAATTATAAAAAAATATATGAAAAGTTAGAAGATAAAATTTTAAATATAATTAAAACTAAAAAGAATGTTGTATTGGTAGGAGATTTTAATTATACAAATATATTTGAATTGTTTTCAAAATTAAAAGACAAGATGAGATGTGTTTATGAAAATGAAAATACTAGAAAAGATAAACAAATTGATTATATATTAACAACAAAAAATATAAAACATGATAATTATAAAATTATAGATACACGATTTGATCATAAACTATGTGTGGCAGAATTAACTATAGATTAAGGGGAATATAATGATAAAGAATATAATATTTGATATAGGTGGAGTATTACTTGAATATAATCCAAAAACATACTTAGATAAATTAAATATTAAAGAAGAAAAAAGAAAAGATTTAAATGATATAATTTTCCATAATGAAAAATGGAGAGATTGTTTAAATGGTCTTATAACAAATGATGAATTAATAAAATATTTAAGTAATGTAAATCCAAAATATAAAGAGGAAATAAAAGAAATACTTAGTAAAGATAATCTAAAATATATGTTACCACCTAAAAGAGATATGATTGAATCTTATAAAGAATTAAAACAAAAAGGATATAAAATATATTTATGTTCTAATATAACAGAAGATACTTATACTACATTAGAAATAATTTTGAAATAATACAAATATCAGATGGTGGAGTATTTTCTTGTTCTGAACATATAAGCAAACCAAATGACCAAAATATTGAGCTGGCTATATCTGCTCTATGTGCATTAGAAAAGAGAAACTTAATAAGTGATCTTGCTAATTCATTGGTAAATGAATTGTTCAAACGATTTTAAGTTTGAAAGAAAAGAGAAGCTGACATTAATATGTTGGCATCTCTTTTTAAAATTTTGTAACTCTTGATTTATCAATAATTTTAATGTATAATAATATTAATGACTTAAGTCATTTTTATATATATTTCCTTTTGGTAAACTAACATCTGTTAGTTTTACATAGATAAACTATAACATCAAATTTGGAGGAAAAAATTATGTATGATTATGTAGAAGAACGAAAAAACGGAGAATTATCATTACGGGCCTATAATTTAACTATTGGATTGGTTTTATTATGGGGATTTGTAGTAAATGTATTGATGTGTAAATTCTGCACAAAAACATTTATGAGTTGGAACTTCACAGCAGTTGTAATTGGCTACTTTATCGTAGCTATTGCAGGAATGTTAATAAGTAGATTTTCCGATAACCCTTTTATCAGTTTTATTGGTTATAATATGGTAGTACTACCAGTAGGTGTTGTTTTAAGCATTGCATTGACTGAATATGATAAAATTTCAATTATGAATGCTTTGTTGACAACTACAGTTGTAACATTAATTATGATTATTTTAGCAACTGCAATTCCTAACATTTTCCTATCAATGGGAAAAGTGCTATTTGTTTGCTTAACAGGTGTTGTTGTATGTGAGCTTATTTTTATGTTCATAGGTTTTGCAACTCCATCATTATGGGATTTCATTGTAGCTTTAATTTTCTGTGGCTATATTGGTTACGACTGGGCTGAAGCACAAACTAAAGAACGTACTTTAGATAATGCTGTTGATAGTGTTGTGGATTTATACTTAGATATTGTAAATCTGTTCTTGAGGATTTTATCATCAAGTAGTAAGTCAAGTAAAAATGACTAAATAAACATCTAAATCATACCAAAGGAGGGGCTTGTTTTTACAAGTCCTTCTTTATATAATATAGCAGACAATTTTTTGTATTTTTATTATATTTATGATATAGTTAAATAAAAGTGGAGGGAAATATGAAATTTTTAGAAGAAAAATTAGAAAAACAATATGGAACAAAAATCACAAAAGAAATAATAGAAGGATATCAAACAAAAAGAAAAACAACACTTAGAATAAACACAATAAAAAGCAACATAGAAGAAATAAAAAACGAATTAGAAAAAGAAAAAATAGAATACGAAACAATAAAATGGAGCAAAGAAGCACTAATAATAAAAAATGCAGACGAAAAAACAATACAAGAAATGGAAATATACAAAAACGGAAAAATCTATTTACAAAGTTTATCATCAATGTTACCACCAATAATACTAGAACCCAAAGAAGGAACAGACATATTAGACATGGCAGCAGCACCAGGAGGAAAGACAACGCAAATAGCCGCACTTACAAATAACAAAGCACACATAACTGCATGTGAAAAAAACAAAATAAGAGCAGAAAGATTAAAATATAATGTAGACAAACAAGGAGCAACATGTGTGTTCATAATGCCAAAAGACTCAAGGTTTATAGACGACTTTTTCTCATTTGACCAAATTTTGTTAGATGCTCCATGTAGCGGAAGCGGAACATTAGACTACAATGATGCAAATGTAGAAAAATATTTTACAGAACAGTTAATAGAAAGGTCATCAAAGACACAAAAAACATTATTAAGCAAGGCAATAAAATTACTAAAACCAGGACACGAAATGGTATATTCAACATGCTCGATATTAGATTGCGAAAACGAAGATGTTGTGTCATCAGTTATAAAAAACGGAAACATAGAAATTGTTCCTATAAACTTTGAAGGAATGGAAAAATTACCAATACTTCCAACAAAAATTTCTGGAACTCTATGTGTAAAACCGACAGAATTATATGAGGGATTCTTTGTTGCAAAAATAAAAAGATTATAGTATTATCAAAATCAAAAAACACTACGGAAAAAACGCAAAAAAGCAAAAATATTACAAAAAATGCCAAAATGTAATATTAATATAAAAAAAAAATAATAAAAGGAAAAAATAGGCAGAAAACGCAAAAATCCGTAAACAAAAATAAAAAAAACACAAAAACAAGTGCAGTTGACACTTGTTTTTTTATATTTATAATATTAAGAAAGAACGCGAAGAAAAGCAAGCAAAACAAACAAGAACAACAAAGCAAACAACATAATAAAAAAACAAATAAACAAAACAAGAAAAATAAAAGAAATGGAGGAGGAAAATTGTGAAAACAAAACAAAAAGAAACAACAAAAATAATAATAACAATAATAATAGCAACAATAATAATATTAAACACAATATACACACAAGCAGCCTCTATTTCAGTAACACCAACAGAAAACCAATACTTAGAACTAAGAGCAACAACAATAAACACAATGGACAACCAAGACAAACAAATAATATTCGAACTCTGGGGGCATGACATAGAATTCAAAGGATTCGACGTCAGATTCACATACGACACAAGCCAATACACCCCATCAAATATAGAAACAAATGCAGAAACAGAAGACGAAACAGAATTCTTCAAATTTGAAAACGAATTCACAGACTCATTGGAACTATTCACAATACCATATGATGGACAAGAAAAAGGCGGAATGAGAGCAATAATCTCATTTAATCCGCCAGTAACAGAAACAGAACACATAAAAAACAAAGAAAATGTAGGAATGATAGTAGACACAGGTGGAGACGTATTAATAGGAAAAATGAGTTTCAAAATGAACACAAATAAATTTGATATAAGCAGTTTCAAACTAGAAACATCAAACAATAATAGTCCAAAAACAGGAATAAAAATAAATGTAGACGGAGGAAAAACATACTACGAAGACCAAACATCATTCAGATTCACAGACAAAACAGAATCAAAAAACGCAGACCTAAGCAACATCATATTAAGTAAAGAACAGCAAGCAACAGAAGAAGAACAAGAAACTACGTATAAAGAATACGAATACACACCAAAATTTGACAAAAATACACAAGACTATGAACTGAGCCTATTAGAATACATGGATAGCATAGACTTAACAGCAATAAAAAGTGACGAAAAATCAACACTAAAACTAAAAATAGCAAAAAGAGACGAAAAAGGAAATGCAATAAAAGACGAAAACGGAAATATAACATATGAAGAAAAAGACATAACAAGCGGAGAAAAAAATGAAATCACACTAAACAAAATAGGCGAAGAAGACACACAAATAACAATAGTAGTTATAGCAGAAGACACAAGAGTCAAAAAAGAATACCATATAACAATAAAAAAACCATATGGAACAATAAAAGGGAACATAAAAACACTGCCAACAGAATCAACGGGAATATATAAAGCAACAATAAGAATATATAAATCAGAAGACGTAAGCAAAATAATAGACTGGGGAACAGTAGAAAACGGAAAAACAGATACAATACACGAACAATTACTAGAATTAGGATCAAAAGACGAAGATACAAAAGATGATGGAACATATGAAATATATGTAATTCCAGGAACATACGATATTTTACTAGATAAAGCAGGATACCTAGATCATATATACACAAAGCAAACAGTAAACGAAGGAGAAACCATAGACTTAGGAGAAAAAGAACTAAAAGCAGGAGACATAAACAAAGATCGGAGTAGTGCAAATACTTGACTTAACAGCACTTATGAGTGTATATGGAAAAGATTCAACCAGTGATGAATATGAACAAAAATACGACTTTAATGATGACAAAGAAATACAAATACTAGATATGTCAACATTAATGTCAAACTACTCAGAAGGAAGAGAAATAGAATAAAAATGAAAGGAAAGGGAAAAAGAAAAATGGAAAAATTAAAAGAAAAAACCAAATTTTTCACAAAAACGAAAATATGTGCACTAATGCTTTTAGTAGCAATAATAACAAATATGTTCTCACCATATAGCGTACTATTGCAAGAATCACAAGCAGCAACTCCTGCAGCCGGAGAACCATATTATGAATTATCTATAAGACCAATAGATGATGTAAACACAGTTGATGAAGACAATTGGACGGATGAAACATATTACTATTATTATGATTACTATCAAGGAACTGTTGATACAACAGACAACTATTCTGGAACAAGAGTAGTATTCATAGATTTAAAAGTAAAAGGAAGCTCAACAGTAAATGGAGCAGATATAAACTTAAAATATGATAATAGTAAATTGATACCTGCACAAGAATCATATACAGGATCAGGAAAAAATAAAAAATACTTTATACAAAATGCCACAGGATTTACAAACTCTAATTCAAAATCAAACCAAGATTTCGCAACAATAGGTTGGGGAACGCAAGCAATTAACGAATTATACACAGATGAAAGCAGAATTAGAACAGGTGGAGCAGTAGCCCCAGGACAACAATACATATCAGATGGAGAAGTGGTAGGAACATTCATGTTTAAACTAGCAGATGGAATGACACTAGAAGACCTAGACACATCAACATTTTCATTAGTACCAGCAACAGGATTAAGCGAAGGACTACAAGTAGTATACTGGCCAAATGGAGTACAAAAATCAGTAGTAGGCTCAGACTACCTAAAATTTGATGGATTTGCAACAAGTGCAAAGAAAACACTAACAAATATAGCAATAAAAACACAACCAACAAAAACAGAATACTATAATACAGAAAAATTAGACCTTACAAATGGTGTTTTAACAGCAACATACAGTGACAACACAACAGAAGACATAAACATGAAAGACGCATTGACATCAGGAGACTTAACATTAGGTGCAACAACTGCAAATGCAAACAAAAAAACAACATTAAACTATCAAGGAAAAACAGTAGACTTTTCATATTACTTATTAGATAGTATAAATGTAAACAAACAATTAACAAAAATGAATTATGAACACGGAGACACAATAGATTATACAGGTGGAGAACTAAACGCAGTATACAAAAATGCAAGTGGAGTATCCAAAACAAAAGTACTAAAGATTAAAGATAGCATAGCCTCAAAAGAATTAACAACAAGTGCAACAAAAGCAAATGTTGACAAACCAACAATAACATATACATATCATTATAAAACAGCAACAATGAACTTAAGCATAACAGACCCAGTAACAAGCATATCAATAACAAAACAACCAACAACATTAACATATAATGATGGTGATACAATAAACTTAACAGGTGGACAAATTACACCAAGAACAAAAAGTGGAAAAAGTTTAACAGCAGTAGATATGACAAACAACAAAGTAACAGTAAACAAAAAAGTTGCAAGCATAAATGATGTACCAGTAGCAAGCAGATGGACAATCGCCGGAGGAGATGGATTACAAGCAGGAAATCAAACAATAACAGTAACATACGAAGGAAAAACAGCAAGTTTTGACATAGTAGTAAATGATACTATATCAAGTGTATCAATATCAACACAACCAACAGCAAGTAACAAATATGGAACACCAGCAAATCAATTAAAATTTGATGGTGTAGTTGCAACAGTATCAACAACAGGTGGAGGAAAGTTTACAGTTGGAGCAAATTCATTAAAAATAGATACGTCAAAATATAATCCAAACACACTAACAGAACAACAATTTAGTGTAAGTTATGGAACTGAAACGGCAACAAATAAAATAAAATTAACATTAAAAAATTATGCAACAGGTGTTACTGTAAAATTCCCAACAACACAATTTAATTACAACACAACACTTGATGAAGTAATAGAAGACGCAACATATGTAGAAAATTATGCAGATGGAACAAAAAGCATAGACAAACCAATAGCAAAAAGTATGGTAAGTGGATATGTACAAAGACCAGAAGCATCACTATTTGATACAAAACACCAATATGACGAAAATTTAACAATAACAACAGGAGAATTTACAAATAATCAAATAGTAACAATAAAAGATATATTAAACAATATATCAATAGGAACAAAACCAAATAAAATAACATTTGGATATGGCGAAACATTCACTTCAAATGGTGGAGTAATAAATGGAAATTACGCAAGTGGAGCAACTGCAAAAATATCAATAGGAAATAGCAATGTAACACTTACAGAAGCGGATGGAAGCCCAATAAACATGAGTCCAGCAGCAAGTGAGTTCACAAATGGAAAAGCAACAAAAGCAATAAAAGTAACATACACAGAAAACGGAAAACAATACACAACAACATATAATATAAAAATAGAAGACGAAATAAGCAAAATAGAAATGGTTACAAATCCAAAAAGAGAATACAAATATAAAGAACCACTTTCAACTGCAAATGGAACAATAAAAGTAACTTACAAATCTACATTAACAGATACTATAAAATTAGAAGATGCAACAGTTACAGAAACAAGTGGAAAAGCATTTGACAACACAATATTAGGAACAAGAAATCTAACAGTAACATATGGAGGAAAAACAACAAGTTACGAAGTAAATGTAAAAGACTATGTAACAGGAATAAGCATTGCCCCAAATGCAATAACTGGAAAATACAATAGTAAATTACAAGATCTAATTAACAATAATAACATTATGTACACAATCACATATGCAAAAGCAGGAGCCAAAACCCCAGTTGCTCTAGCAGAAAGCATGGTAAGTGGATATAATAAAACAAAAGTAACAGACCAAGCACTAACAATCACATATCAAGATGAAGATCCAATAAGTGCAACAAATGGACAAAAATTTATAGCAAACTTAAAAGTATCATTAGATAATCCAACACAATCAATAGCAATAAAAACACAACCAACAAAAACAGAATACGGATACGGAGATACAATAGATTTAAGTAACGGAAAAATAACAATAACAAAAGCAAACGGAGACACAGAAGAAAAAGAACTAACAGACAGTAGTGTAAAAGTAACAGAAACAGACGGAAGCACAGTAGACTTAACCAAAGTAACATTTGGAAAAGACAACACAGCAACAAAAACAATAAAAGTAACATATGACGGAAAAGACACAACATACCAAATAAAAGTAACAAACAAAATAACAGGAATCAAAATGCACACAACACCAAAAGTACAATACAATGTAAATGATGCAATAGATTTAACAACAAACGGAAGCAACCCAGGAGAAATCTTAGTAACAAGACAAACAGGAACACCAAGTGTAGTAAGCATAAAAGACATAAACGTAAAAGTTACAGGATTTGACTCAAGCAAAGAAAACACAAAACTACCACTAACAGTAAGTTATACAGAAAATGGTGAAACAAAAACAACAACATACAATGTATCAGTAAAAGATACAGTAACAGCAATAAGCATGAAAAAAACACCAAAAACAGAATACAAATACAACGAAGCAATAGATGTAAGCACAGGAACAATAAGTGTAACAAAAGGAAGTGGAACAAAAGATATTGCCATAACAGAAAACATGGTAAGTGGATATGATCCAACAAAATTAGGAAAACAAACAATAACAATAACATACGGAGGAAAAACAACAAGTTACGAAGTAAATGTAAAAGACTATGTAACAGGAATAAGCATTACCCCAAATGCAATAACTGGAACATACAATGACGAACTAGAGGCATTAATAAATGAAAATGATATTATATACACTGTAACATATGCAAAAGCAGGAGCAACATCCCCAAGAGCTCTAACAGAAAGCATGGTAGCAGGATATAATAAAACATCATTAACAGCCCAAAACTTAACAGTAACATATACAGACAAAGATGCAAATAGTTACACAAACGGAAAAACATTTACAACAACATTAGGAATAAAACTAGACAACAACGTTGCAAAAATTACAATAACACCACCAACAAAAGCAGAATACAACCATGGAGACAAAATAGATTTAACAGGTGGAAAAATCACAGTAACATATACAGATGGAACAACAAAAGAAGAACCAATAACATCAGCGGTAATAACAGAAAAAGATGGTGGGGCATTAAATATGAACCCAACAATCTCAGAATACGGAAAAGACAATAAATTAAGTAAAACATTAACATTAAAATATACAGCAAAAAACGGAGTAACAGGAACAACAAGTTACCCAATAACAATAGCAAATACAATACAATCAGTTGCTATAGACACATTACCAACAAAGGTAAAATACAACATAAAAGACACATTAGACACAACAGGCGGAAAATTAAAAATAACCAGAGCAACAGGAAAAGCAGAAACAATAGACATTACAAAAGACATGGTAAGCGGATTTGACTCAAGCAAAGAAAACACAAAATTACCACTAACAATAAGTTATACAGAAAATGGAGTTACAAAAACAACAACATATACTGTATCAGTAGAAGATCCAATCACTTCAATGACATTAAAAACAACTCCAAAAACAGAATATAAATATGGAGAACCATTAGATATAAGTAAAGGAGTAATTACAATTGTAAGACCAAGCGGACCAGAAGACAAACAAATCACAAAAGAAATGGTAACAGGATATGATCCTACAAAATTAGGACAACAAGAACTAACAATAAAATACGGTGGACAAGAACTAAAATACAAAGTCAATGTAAAAGACTATGTAAAAGGAATAGTATTAACACCACCAGCAAAAACAAAATACGAATATGGAGAAAGCCTAGACTTAACAGGAGGAAATATACAAAAAATAATGGCAAGTGGAACTGCTACAACCCCAATAGCACTTACAGATAGCCAAGTAAAATTAAGTACATTTAATCCAAATAAAGAAGGAGCACAAACCATAAACGTAGCATACGAAGGATTTACAGAAAAGTTCGGAGTAATAGTAGAAGACAATCTACAATCAATAAAAATAAAAACTGAACCAACAAAAACAAAATATAAATATGGAGAAGCACTTGATATAACAGGAGGACAAATATCTGCAATAAAATCAAGTGGAAAAGCAGAAAATATTGATATTACAACAAGCATGGTATCAGGATATAATCCTAACAAATTAGGAAAACAAACAATAACAATAACATACAAAGGAAAAACAACACAATATAGTGTAGAAGTAGAAGACTATATAAAAGACATAAAACTAACAAATCCAAACAAACTAATATACAAAGTAAATGAAAAAATGGATTTAACAGGAGGAAAAGTAACACCAGTAATGGCAAGTGGAATAGCATCCCCAGCAATTCCAATGACAAACACTGATGTGACAATAACAGGATTTGACACAACAACAGTAGGAGCAAAAATAGTAAAAGTATCATACAAAGGAATAAGCAAAACATTTGGTATAACTGTAGAAGACAGATATAGTGAAATGAAAATAAAAACACTACCAACAAAAACAGAATACAAATATGGAGAAAGCCTAGACCTAACAGGTGGTACAATAGAAATAACAAAAGATAGTGGAACAAAAGAAACAATAAACATTACAAAAGACATGATATCTGGATACAATTCTAAGAAATTAGGATCACAGATATTAACAGTAACATACCAAGGATTAACACAACAATTTGTTGTAAAAGTAGAAGACTATATAGCTAGTCTAAAAATACAAAAACCTACAAAAGTAGAATACGAATATGGAGAAGACATAGAACTAACTGGAGGAAAAGTATCAATAATAATGGCAAGTGGAGCAATATCAGAAAGCACAGTAATGACAGGAGCCATGATAACAGGATACAATCCAAAAGCAGAAGGAACACAAACAATAAAAGTAGAATACAAAGGATTACAAGGAAACTTCCAAGTAAAAGTAGAAGACAAAATAAAAGGAATATCAGTAAATACTGAACCAGACAAAACAGAATACAAATATGGTGAAAACTTAGACATAACAGGAGCAACAATCGATGTTGTAAAATCAAGCGGAATAACAACAATACCAGTAACTCCAAATATGATATCAGGATTTAGTGCGACAACCCCAGGAACACAAATAATCAAAATAACATATGGTGGATTTACAACAAAATTTGTAGTAAAAGTATCAGAAAAACAAGAAGAACCAAAACAAGATGATAACAAAAAAGAAGATAACAAAGATAATGGAACAAAAGAAGACAACACAACAAACAAAAATGAAGAAATAACAAAAGATAATAATTCTACAAAGAAAAACTATGTAGAAATAGAAAGAAATGATGTAACAGAAAATCAAGAACAACCAGAAGAACAACAACCAGAAGAAGAGGTTAAAAAACCAACAATAACAAAAGAAAACCCAACAAAAGTACCAGAGACAAAACCAACAGAAACACTTGGTGTAAAAGATGAAAAAGCAGAAGACAAAGGAACAAAAGACAATAGTAGTAAACAAAAAGCCTCTATAATATGTCTAATTGCAGCAATATTACTATTAATATTACTATCATGCAGACGTAATGTAAAAATATATGTTAAAGAAAACGGAGAGTTTGTATTAGGCGGACTTGATAAAATAAGTAAAAACAATAAATACATAGATGTCGACAAGTATTTAGATGGAGATACTTACGAAAAACAAGTAAAAATCGTTCTAAGTGATTCAATATCAGAGAAATTAGATAAAGACAAAATTGAAATTAAACATAGAGGAAATAAAAAGAATTATAAGATAAAATACGAAGGAAAAGAGATTGAAATAATACTAAAATAAACAAATGTAATAAAACTCTACATAAAATGTAAAGAAAAATAATATATATATACTATACAAATAAATGGATTTATAATAATATATGTAGTTGTGTATTTTAAATATAAAAAATTATATATAATAGACGAATAGGCCTTATGTAAGGATAAATATGAGAGTGTAAAAGTAATCGCACGCATACAAAATTCTTGAAAATTCACTTCATGCGTGCGGAGTGGATAGGAAAGAATTTTGTAGATTACTTAAAATAGAACCAATAAGTTAATAAAAAGAGAAAAATAAACATATAGGTAAAAAACAGACCCGCATTTGGGTCTATTCGTCGTGCTCTTTAAAAATTACATGAAATTTTGTACGCAATTATCAGTTGTTACAGTTTACGGCCCATAAAATTATTGTTTGTGTGTTCCCGACCCCCTTGGACATATGTATATGATTTGAAACGTTTTCTCGGCTCAATACGCAACACAAGAATTTC
>ENA-OPVG01000450-OPVG01000450.1-human-gut-metagenome-genome-assembly--contig:-NODE-450-length-36085-cov-5.122426_pt1 | contig 36085 bp, 37 predicted proteins | sample MGYA00241093_ERZ501975 | MGnify/ENA primary metagenome ERZ501975 (study PRJEB25962, sample SAMEA2042993) | human gut metagenome | biome: human gut; feature: human-associated habitat; material: faeces... | reverse complement strand
ATTCAAGACTGGCATTATGATAAGGGTATCCCCTTCGACTGAAAGAGTGAGTCATCCCATAATACTTAAGCAACTCTTCATACTCTAGACTCGTATACTGGCTTCCTTGGTCAGAATGAAGAATAACAGCTTCTGGATAGTCTTGTGATTTAATGGCCTTATTTAAAGTTCTTTGCACTAATTCTACAGTCATTCGCTTGCCCAAATCCCAAGCAATGACTTTTTTAGTATAACGATCCATAATGGTTGAGAGATAAGCCCATCCTTGTTGAGTAGGAATATAAGTAATGTCGGTTGACCAAACCTTATTTTTCTTTGTAGGTTCAGTCTGTATGAGATTTTTTCGATTGATGTGATCACTTAGTGAGTATCCAGGCTTAAATTTCTTAATGACTACAGACTTGAGTTGAAGTTGCTTCATTAGCTTCTGTACCAGTTTTAACCCGACTTTTTCCCCTTGTTTAAGTAGAAGATGATGAATTTTAGGAGCACCATAGATTCCTCGGTTAGCATTGAAGAGTTGAGAAATTTTGAGTGACAGGTATTGTCTCCTTAATTGAGTTTTAGATGGATGTCGGTTAATCCGTTCATAATAACTTGATTCAGGAACATCAAGGAGTTGACAGCTTAGTCTGACATTGAGTGCTAAAGTTTGTATGGTTTGAGCCATATCCGCAGCACTCACTTCTTTTTCTCGGCGAATATGGTCAATACTTTTTTTAAGATGTCTCGTTCTTCCTTAACTTTAGCCAGTTGTCTTTTTAATTCTAGAAAATCAGCTTTAGAGACGGAGCTTTCATTAGATTTAGAGTAGAGGTCTATCCATTTATAAATTGTTGCAGGGGCCACGTCGTATTCTTTAGACAGCTGGGTGACGGATTGACCAGAATGATAGAAGGCGATAAGGGTTTCTTTAAATTCTTTTGAGTAGCGTTTTTTCATGTTTTTGTCCTTTGTCTAAATTATACAATAGTGACTCTAAGATTTAAGGATAACATCAGCCACGGATTATTTCGTTAATGTTGACAATGGTTATTGTTAATAAAGAATCTTTAAAATTAAATAGAGATGGAGATTTAATAAATGACTAAAAAGATGGGAGTAAATGCTGCTTTAAATTTATTTAAAACAGCACTTTCAATTATATTCCCTTTAATCACCTATCCCTATATCAGTAGGATATTAGGAGTAGAGAACCTTGGGAAAATTAATTATACAGCTTCTATTGTACTTTTCTTTAATTGCTGCCCTTGGAATTTCTACTTATACTATTAGGGAAGGAGGTCGTATTAGATCTAATTCTGAGAAGTTAAGTCGTTTAGGTAATCTACCAGCTGATAAGGTTCAATATTATTATAATATTTGTGATGTATTTGTTTTACCATCCCGATTTGAAGCATTTGGAATTGTATTGTTGAAGCTCTTTGCTGTGGTTTACCATGTATTGGCCGTAATTTAATGGAAAAGCCAAATCTAATTCAAAATAATGAAACTGGATTATTAATACCTGCTGAAGAGGAAAATCCATAGGTTTTAGCTGATAAAATGTATAATCTAATAAAAAATGAAAGTTTCTTTAGAAATGTTCAGACGAAACAAGAGTATTATAAAGCAGAATATTCGTGGGATACAGTTGCAAAAAGAATGATTTCAGTGATGAAACAAGATTTAGATAAGATGTAGTTATCTCGTATACATAGCTATTGTTTTGAATTCAATTTATTCTGTTTTTTTATTTAAGAGATTCCAATGAAATCTTTTTTTATATCCAAGAATAGTATCATTTTTTCCTAGTATGGTACTGGTAAGCGTTTTTCAAAAGGGTTATAATAGGGATAAGTTAGTCAAGGAGGTGCTTTATGACCATTAGGGTGATTGCATCAGATATGGATGGAACATTTTTAGACTATAAAGGGATCTATGATAAGGAGCGTTTTAGTCAGATTTTGGATGCCATGGCTGCGTGTGATATACACTTTGTCGTTGCATCAGGTAATAGTATGAGTCGCCTTAAACTGATGTTTGCGGAGACTTTTGACCGCCTGCATTTTGTAGCCTAAAATGGTGGTCAGGTGGTTAGCTATGGCAAGCTTCTGTGTCAGGAGTTTATGGCATCAAATGATGTTGAAAAATTACTAAGATATTTTAATTATGATTTGTTAGATAAACCGACTATATTTAATGGTGCTAAATCTGCTTATATGCTATCAGGAACGAAACTGCATTTTGGTAAAGAGATGATAATAGAAGAAGAGCAAGCCGTTATGGAAGCATCCATTAACGTTTGAATGGGCTGGAGGATTTAGATGATGATTTCATCAAAATTACCATGTTGCTGTGTCCTGAAGAGGCTAATCAGGTTTCGCAAGCCTTTAATCGTGATTTTGATGGTAATCTTGTCGCTATTCCAAGCGTTTTTGGTGCTATTGACTTCATTCAAAAAGGCATGCACAAGGCTTGGGGGCTTAAGCAGCTTCTTAACCATTGGGACTTGAATGAGGCAAATGTTATGGCTTTTGGTGGTGGTGACAATGATATTGAGCTCCTGCGTATGGCTAGTCATTCTTATGCGATGGAAAATGCCAGCCCTGCTCTTTTGCAAGTGGCAGACCAAGTAGCACTGCATCATAAGGATCAAGGTGTCTTGACTATTTTAGAAGATTATTTAGGTTTATATTAAAAAAGGGTGGTAAAGTAATGAAATTATATTTAACGTGACATGGTGAGACATTATTTAATACACTCAATCGGATTCAAGGTTGGTGTGATTCCCCTTTGACTGAAAAAGGTCAGGACCAAGCTCGGCAGGTGCGTGCTTATTTTGAAAAACATGATATGACTTTTGATCAGTATCACTGCAGACTACTGAAAGGACTTCTGATACCATTGAACTGGCCACTGGACAGACTGATTATCAACGTGTTAAGGGGCTTAAAGAAATGCACTTCGGTATTTTTGAGGGTCAACCGGAGTATCTTCATCCCAAGACATCTGTTGCGGGGCATTTTGGGGACCACTATGCCCAGTTTGGTGGGGAAAGTCAAGATCAGTTTGTAGAACGAGTGGTTGCGAGTGCTAAGGAAATCGTTGAAAGGCATCCTGAACAATCTATTTTGGCTGTTAGTCACGCAGGAGCTTTGATGACTTTTCTCCATGCTGTAGATCCGGAGTGTGCCTTTCAGTCTTGTCCAGGCAATTGCGCTATCTTAGTCTTTGATTACGATGGATCGAACTTTCACTTTGTCAAACTGATTGATCCTTTAACGGATCAAGAGTTCGTGGAGTTTTAGTGTCTTTCTATGATCAAAGATAGTAATAAATCCTTTCTTAGTGTATAATGGAAGGGTATTTTAAATTTTGGAGTGCCTATGAAGTTTACAAAGAATCAGTTCATTTGGTTGGTTGTGCTGTTTTTCAGCTGTTTCTTGATATATACCTATTGGGAAACAGTTGTTTCGATTTGTAACAAGATATTTGTTGCCAGTCAGCCCTTCTTATTTGGAGCGGGAATTGCCTTTGTGGTCAATATCCTAATGTCTTTTTACGAAAAAATACTGATCAAGTTTATACCATTTGGTTTTATCACTAAAATTAAACGTCCCGTTTCCCTGCTCTTGGCTTTTGCAACTATCGGATTGATCTTTACTTGGGTAGTATTCACTGTCCTTCCTGATTTGATTGACAGTATCAACACCTTGATTAGCCAAGACCGCTCAGCTATTAATAATTTGATTAATTGGTTGCTTAAGAATAAATCTTTGCAGAAGATCATTCAAGACCTGGGTGGTGTGACACAGGTTAGAGAGCTAATCAATAGCTACAGCGCACAGTTGCTTCAACAAATTATGAATGGCTTGACGAATTTCTTGACTTCTTTGACTAGCCTACCGTCAACTTTGATTAATCTTTTTATCAGTATTGTCTTTTCTTGCTATGTCTTGGTTGGGAAGGAGAAACTTGGTAGTCAGGTTAATCGCTTAGTCGATGTTTATTTGGGTCGTTATGGTAAGACTTTCCACTATGTGGTTGCAATTCTCAATAATCGTTTCCACAATTTCTTTGTCTATCAGTCGATTGAAGCCTGCATTTTGGGAACCTTATGTTATATTGGGATGCGTATCTTTAATTTTCCTTACGCTGCGACCATTTCTATTCTGATTGGCTTTTCAGCAATGATACCAGTTTTGGGTGCCTATATTGGTGTTACTATTGGTACCATTTTGATTATGACTCATTCCGTGATCTTGGCACTTTTATTTGTCGCCTACGTGGTTATTTTGCAACAGTTTGAAGGGAATCTCATCTATCCTTATGTAGTTGGTGGTTCTACCGGACTTCCAGTCGTTTGGGTTATCTTGGCTATTACCATAGGGTCTGCCTTAGGGGGAATCCTGGGTATGCTGGTTTCCGTTCCAGTAGCCGCAACCCTTTATCAGATTGTTAAGGATAATGTGGTTACACGAGAAAAAGCCAAAGCAGTTGCTTCTTTAGAAAATAGTGATTAATTCAACAGACTTCGGTCTGTTTTTTCGTGTTATAGTATCGGATTTCAATAATATAGTATAAGTGTAATCGATTTCTAAGTGTCATACTATGAGTAACTTGAACAATGAAAGTTGACAAAAGATGACTTATACATTTCTGAAATAATTTCTCTGGAGTGGAGCAACAGCTACCAACCAGTTCGAATGTTGCTTATAACTTAGATGGCAAAGGATTGTCTGTGCAAGATGTGACTCCCAAAGGTGGTGTCCCTTTTGAAGCCTTTGACTACTGAAGAAGCAACACCAGCTAATCTAAATCTTGAAGGTATAGATTTCTATCACCGCTATAAAGAGGATATTGCGCTATTTGAAGAGCTGGGCTTCAAGGTCTTTCGCATATCGATTGCTTGGTCTCGTATTTTCCCGAACGGTGATGATGCTGAGCCAAATGAAGCAGGGTAGCCTTCTACAATAAGGTTTTTAACGAATTGGCTAAGTATAATATCGAACCTCTGGTCACCTTGTCTCACTATGAAACGCCACTAAACCTGGCACGTGAGTACAACGGATGGACTAATCGTAAAATAATTGGATTTTATGAGAATTATGTTCGTACAGTCTTTAAACACTATAAAGATAAGGTCAAATATTGGTTGACCTTTAATGAAGTGAACTCTGTTCTACATGCACCGTTTATGTCAGGTGGTATGGCAACTCCTATGGAAGGGCTATCTAAACAAGAACTCTACCAAGCTGTTCACCACGAGTTGGTCGGTTCAGCTTCAGCAACTAAGATTGGCCATGAAATTAAGCCTGAGTTTAAAATCAATCGGTTGTATGGTTCTTGCCATGCCTGCTTACGGGATGACAGCTACTCCGTTGGAACAGTTGGCAGTTTCTGAGTTTGAAAATCAAAACTATCTCTTCTCTGATATTCATGCATGTGGAAAATATCCGAACTATCTTAAATATTACTTCAAAGATAACGGTATTGAAATACAATTTCCCCTGGCGACGATGAAATCTTAAAGAATACCGTTAATTTTATTTCATTCTCTTATGCTATGTCTGAAGCAACAGCACACAACCCAGAAGACTATAAGGTTGGTAAAGGCAACATCTTAGGTGGTGTCGAAAATCCATACCTTGAGAAATCTGAATGGGGCTGGGCTATTGATCCAATTGGACTTCGTTTGGTTTTAGATGACTTTTATGATCGTTATCAATTGCCATTGTTTATTGTCGAAAATGGTCCTGATGGTCCGACAGTTGAGGATGATTATCGTATGATTACCTTCACAAACACTTGATTCAAGTTGGTGAAGCTCTTCAAGATGGAGTAGAACTTTTGGGCTACACGACTTGGGGACCAATTGATTTGGTTTCAGCCTCGACTGCAGAACTTAGTAAACGTTATGGTTTCATCTACGTTGATCGAAATGATGATGGTAGTGGTAGCTTGGCACGTTATAAGAAAAATTCATTTGCTTGGTATAAGTCTGTTATCGAAAGTAATGGTGCCGCCCTTTGTAAATAGAAAATTGTGATGAATCCCACACATGCTTGCAACTCACATTTAGTATTTCAATACAATATTTATTAATAAAGATTCCAACTATTTGAAAAAAGTTATAGTATTAGGATACTATAACTTTTAAGAAGATTAATTCACTATAACTTACACATTTTTTGAAAAAGTGGTAGAATAAAAGTGTGAAAACGTTCTTATATTTTCTGAAGAAGTAGCTAGACTATTTCTTTGCTTTTCCTATTCAGATGGAGGTAATGTTCATGAATGATTTGAAAAAAGTTCTTTTAGCTGGTATTGGTTTGACTGCTATGACAGTAAATAAGGCTGATAGTTTTGTCCAAAAATTGGTTGAAAAGGGTCGTTTGACTGTCGAAGAAGGTAAGGAATTAGAACAAGAGCTAAAACGTCAAAGTAAAGAAGGGTCTCAAGAATTTTTAGCTAAACTTGACGCCAAGAAAACTTCAGTTGAGTATGCGACTAAAGATGATGTGAGACGTCTTGAAGAAAAACTTGATGCTTTGCTCAGTCAGAATAAATAAAATGTAAGGGGACTAAAATGGCAAGTAAACGATTGAGACATGTGTTGAAGGTTTTCTCGTCAGTTGGTCTCCTTTTTTATCGTGAAAAACACCTTCCTCAAGACCAACAAACAACACCTGTCAAGCTCCGTCAAGCTTTCGAGCAATTGGGACCAAGTTTTGTTAAAATTGGGCAAATTCTATCGACACGCTCGGATCTTTTGCCAGAGGCCTATATCCGAGAATTATCAAAACTCCAAAGTAGTGTTCCTCCATTGAATAAAGAGGAGGTCATGACTGCCATTAGGCAAGAATTGCCAACTGATCTTTCTGAGGTTTTCGTCGATTTTTCTAAAGAGCCTCTGGCCTCTGGGTCTGTCGCTCAGACCCACCGAACAAGGTTGTTGTCTGGTCAGGAAGTGATTATAAAAATTCAGAGACCTGGTATTGATGATATCGTAAAGGAAGATATCCAGCTTCTTATTAAGCTTGCACGGCATATACCCAAGCATTTTATCTCCATGGTCGATGTTCAAGAGGTCTTGGAAAATCTGCGTGAAACCCTAATCAAGGAACTTGATTTCAGGAATGAAGCAGAGGCCATGAAACGTTTTAGGGCTAACAATAAGAGAGTGGTTTGTCTGGGTGTTCCAGAGGTTTATGATGAATTCACGACACCTCATCTCATAGTTGAAGAGTACATCAATGGGATTCCGCTTAATCATTATAGTCAACTGCTTGAAGCTGGTTATGACTTGGAAGATGTAGGCAAGAAGCTTATGCTGTCGTTTATCAAGCAAGTCTTCAAAGATGGTTATTTTCATGGCGATCCTCATCCCGGAAATCTGTTGGTACGTGATGGCAAGATTTATTTCATTGATTTTGGGATTATGGGTGAGTTGGAAGTGGGGATGCGTTCGTCCTTAAATGATATCCTATATAGTTTTACTGCACAAGATGTTGACGGCATGACCAAGGCAATCCTATCAATTACCCAGTTTGATAATGGTCTAAATAGTGCAGTTCTAAGTCAGGATGTGGAGAAGATGCTGGGCCGTTATTCTGGTGTAGACATAGGAAGTTTGTCGATGACAGATTTGCTTGAAGATTTGCTGACTGTTTTCCAGAAGAATCATCTTAAAGCCTCTTCTCAAATCACTATTTTGGAGAAGGCTTCGCTTGAAATTGAAGGTATTTTTCGAGAATTTGCACCAAATATTGATCTTATGACCCTGGCCAAGGATTACTTCCTAGAGAATATGGGGCCGGATATGCTTAAGCAGGCCTTAAATAAAGAGACTATCTTGATTGAGCTCTTTTACCTGCTTCGCAATGGGAAAAATATTCCACGCCATCTTCATCAGCTTTTGGAGCAGATTTTAAACGGACGAATCGTGCTTAACCATGATTTTATTAACTTTTCAGGTAGGGTTAAAGTCTTTGAGAAAGTTTTAAATAACATGGTTTTAGCCTTGCTGACATTAGCATTTCTTCTGTCTGGTGCTCTTTTGTCCAATAAATCAGATTTTCAAAATCTTGCTTGGCTTTTTCTTGGACTTGGAACTGTCCTAGCTTTAGTTACTGTAGGTCGTATAATATTTAAGAAAAAAGGATAAGGTATGATTGAAACAACTAGGCCTGAGCTTGTGGCCTATCAAAAAGAGCGTTTAGCTAAATTGTAAGTGAAAATCAAAAGTTAGACAAGGGCCAAATTGTTTTTGCAGGGGACTCCATCACGGAGTTTTTTGCATTGAAAAAGTACTTAGGTCGATACTTTCCTTTGGTTAACCGCGGAGTTGCAGGAATAGACTCGGTTTGGCTTTTAGAACACCTTAAAGAGCAAATTTTAGATTTGGAACCCAGTAAATTGGTTATCTTGATTGGAATTAATGACATTGGACGAGGTTACCCCGTTCAAGATGTTGTCAATCGTATTTCCGATATTATCATGACAATTCGACAAGAATCTCTATATACAGAAATCTATTTGCTAAGTATCTTTCTTGTCAGTGAAAGATTGGAACATGCCTCGAATGTTAAAATTCGAAACAATGCTACTGTAGGTGAACTTAATCAACAACTAGCAGTCCTACCTGGTGTGACTTATGTTGATTTGTTTGATTACCTTACAGATGCTCAAGGACAGTTAAATGCCAACTACACAACTGATGGTTTGCACTTGAATCCACAAGCTTATCAGGTCATAGCAGAACCAATTATAAAGGAGATTTTAGAATGAAGGTAGGCTTAGTCCTCGAAGGCGGTGGTATGCGTGGCTTATACACAGCTGGAGTTTTAGACGCTTTTTTAGAAGCAGGGATTAAGGTGGATGGTGTTGTTTCGGTATCTGCTGGAGCGCTTTTCGGTGTCAATTATCTCTCTAACCAACCCAAAAGAGCTCTTCGCTATAACAAGCGATTCATGGGAGACCGTCGTTACATGAGTTTTTGGTCATGGTTGACAACCGGTAACTTCGTTAATAAGGAGTTCTCCTATTATAAGGTTCCTATGGAGTTAGATGTTTTTGATCAGGACGCTTTTGCTGAGTCGGGTGTTCCCTTCTATGTGGTCGCTACAGATATTAAGACGGGAAAACCAGACTATATTAAGATTGATCATGTCTTTGAGCAGATGGAAGCCCTTCGTGCCAGTTCTGCCCTACCTCTGGTTTCTGAAATAGTCGAGTACAAGGGCAAACGCTACATGGATGGTGGTCTGGCTGATAGTCTTCCTATTGATTTCATGGAAAATATGGGATTTGACAAACTTATTGTAGTTTTGACACGTCCTAAGGGTTATCGAAAACATCCTTCTAAAACTAGCAAGCGCTTCTACAAACTCTTTTACCGCAAGTATCCTGAATTTGTTGAGGTTGCTTCAAATCGACATATTCACTACAATAAGAGCATTGAGAAGATTGAGACCTTGGAAAAATCTGGAAAAGTCTATGCCATTCGTCCAGAGCATGCGCTTGAAGTTGGTAGATTGGAAAAGAACCCAGAAAAGTTCGAAGCCATTTATCAAGAAGGATTGAAACAAATGCGTAATGATATGACCAATCTCAAAATATTTCTTGGAGATAACTAAAAACGTGCTTTTCTGATGGACATGGTTTCGAAGACCAAATACAGCGTCATAGCCTTAGACATATATTTTATATGGGTTCTGTCATAGGCGGAACCCAGTTATATACTTAATAGAAATTGCGTATCAATCAAAATTAAAAAACAAATTTAATAGTGATAAACACCTCCATTATACCGTATAAAATACTTAGTTTTCGAAATATTTTATATTTTAATACATTTTTTAGAATCTATAGTGGTTTAAAAATCACATACTTTTGATAACAAAAAAAACAAGCTGATTTGCTCGTTACTCTTTATCTTTTATAGCTGTAACTTGATGGTAAATCATAAACCATGTCTCATTTCGGCGCCAGATGCTGGTATGGAAATTTCCTCCCAGTTCGTAACTAATTAATTTAGTTTTTTGACTGATGGATGTCATCTTAAACTTATCAAAGTTATTGAGAAGCGGTTGATGATTAGCAATGACGTCTTCCCGGTTCTGATGATGGCCGTTTTCATCAATCAAAAAGAAATCGGGTGCTAAGAGGTTTTCGTAGCCTGGAATCTTTGATAAGATAATCTTTTCATTCCGAATGAGTTTGCGAAGGACATTCCCATAAATTTCGTCTTCAGGAATTGCAGCAGGCTCTACATGGACATCAGTATCATAGACAGAAAAACGCTTACTGAGGATTTCTTCAATTTGTTCCGTAATGGCGTGGCTCTCGTAGACGGAGAGGTCAGGGTTCATTTCAACCACAATATCAAGGTAGATATTACTACCATAGGAACGTCCACGTTGCTTTTTAACTTTGGTAACTTTAGGAATATTCAGAATGGCTTTTTCATAGGCCTTAAGATTTCTCTCATCAAAGCCATCTGACAAGCTGAAGGTTGCTTCCATGAAGATATCATAGGCTGTCTTTAGGATGAAGAAGGTGATGATAATAGCAGTAATATAGTCTATGATGGTAAGGTTGAAGGATGCTGCGACGATGGCAATTGAAGTTCCAATAGAGGTCACGGCATCTGATAGGTTGTCCTTAGCAGCTGCGATAAGGGCACTGGATTTTAGTTTTTTTGCTAACCCTTTGTTATAGAAATAGACTGCACACATGACAATAGCAGAGAGGACTCCGACGGCAGCACCAAGAGGATCGACGACAGTTTCTTCTCTTAAAAAAATCTTTCGGACTGTTTGAATTAGGACTTGGAAGCCTACTACAAACATGATAAAGGAAGTAACTAAACTTGATAAATCTTCAATCTTCCAATGTCCAAACCTATGATCTGAATCAGCTGGCTGACTAGCCAGCTGTAATCCAATGAGTAGGGCAACATTCCCCAAAATATCAGATAAGTTGTTAAAACCATCGGCAATCAATGAGCTGGAGTTTAAAAAATGTCCAGCAATAAGTTTGGCAATGGTAAGAAGTAAGTAGGCTGCAATACTAACGATGGGACCTCGTCTGGCTACCCTTAAATTTTCATACGTCGTCATAGATTTACCTTTTTGTTTAAATACAATAATTTATTATAGCACAAAAGAATAGTTACTTAAAGCCTGTAATATCTTGATTGTTAATATGAATCGTCTTTCTTAAAAGGAAAATATTGAAGAAACAGCTATCACATACTATTTTTCAGTATTTTCCGAATATTATCTACAAAATGTGGTATAATTTAGTGTGTATAACAGTCTAAAAGAGGTTTTTATGGAACATTCGACATGGCACAGGCTTCTAAAAGAGGAATTGCCTAACCATTATTTTTCAAAGATAAATCAGTTTATGGATAAGGTCTATGAAGAGGGAACAATTTATCCTCCACGAGACAAGGTATTTAATGCTTTGTTAGAGACTCCTTTTGAAGAAGTCCGGGTGGTTATCCTTGGACAGGACCCTTACCATGGTCCTAATCAGGCTCAGGGTTTGTCATTTTCAGTACCTGAGACGATTCCAGCTCCACCTTCTTTGGTTAATATTCTCAAAGAATTGGGGGAGGATCTTGGTCCTAGAAGTCATCATGATTTAACAACTTGGGCCGAGCAAGGAGTGCTATTACTTAATGCCTGTCTGACTGTTCCAGCTGGTCGAGCCAATGGTCATGCTGGTCAGATTTGGGAACCTTTTACAGATGCTGTGATTAAGGTTCTCAATCAAAAGGATACTCCGGTTGTCTTTATACTTTGGGGCGGCTATGCTCGTAAGAAGAAATCACTAGTAACCAATCCTAAGCATGCCATTATTGAGAGTGCTCATCCTAGCCCTTTATCGGCCTATCGCGGTTTTTTTGGCAGCAAGCCTTTTTCAAAAGCCAATGCCTACCTCGTATCTCAAGGACAACCCCCAATTGATTGGTTGAAGTAAAATAGAAAGTTGGAAGATTATGTTACTGATTAAAAATGGTCGTGTTGTTGACCCTAAATCTGGTTTGGACACGCAAGCCGATGTTCTTGTGGACGGAAAAAAAGTCGTTAAAATTGCTGAAAATATCGATGCGGGAGATGCCCAAGTTATCGATGCGACTGGTCTTGTGGTTGCTCCTGGTTTGGTGGATATCCATGTTCACTTCCGTGAGCCAGGTCAAACCCATAAGGAAGACATTCATACGGGTGCCTTGGCAGCGGCTGCAGGTGGTTTTACAACAGTTGTGATGATGGCTAATACGAATCCAACGATTTCAGACAAGGAAACTTTGAAAGAGGTCTTGACTTCAGCAGCTAAGGAAAATATCCATATTAAGTCTGTTGCAACTATTACAAAGAACTTTGATGGTGAAAATATTACTGATTTCAAGGGTTTGCTTGAAGCAGGTGCTGTTGGATTCTCAGATGACGGTATTCCATTGACCAATGCTGGGATTGTCAAAAAAGCCATGGAGTTAGCTAAAGAGAATAATACCTTTATCAGTCTTCACGAGGAGGATCCTGATCTTAATGGTGTTCTCGGTTTCAATGAAAATATTGCTAAAAAAGAATTTCATATTTGTGGGGCAACTGGCGTAGCTGAGTACAGCATGATTGCGCGTGATGTCATGGTTGCTTATGATACACAAGCACATGTTCATATTCAACACTTGTCAAAAGCTGAATCTGTAAAAGTCGTTGAGTTTGCTCAAAAACTTGGAGCACAAGTCACAGCTGAAGTGGCGCCGCAGCACTTCTCAAAAACTGAAGACCTCTTACTCTCAAAAGGCGCTAATGCCAAGATGAACCCACCACTTCGTTTGGAATCAGACCGTCAAGCCGTTATCGAAGGTTTGAAATCTGGAGTAATCTCAGTCATTGCTACGGACCACGCGCCACACCACGCAGATGAAAAGAATGTGGCTGATGTGACTAAAGCACCATCAGGGATGACTGGTCTGGAAACCTCTCTATCTCTTGGTTTAACTTATTTAGTTGAAGCAGGACATTTAAGTTTGACAGAATTATTGAAATTAATGACAAGCAACCCATCTGATCTTTATGGGTTCGATGCCGGTTATTTGGCTGAAAATGGACCAGCAGACCTTGTTATCTTTGCAGATAAGGAAAAACGTCAGGTTACAGCAGACTTTAAGTCTAAAGCAGCCAATTCACCATTTGTAGGCGAAGAGCTTACGGGCAGTGTTAAATACACTATCTGTGATGGTGAGATTGTTTATCAAGCCTAGTTAGTAGACAGAGCAGGGGGCAAGGAGATTTTTGGTCTTGCACCTGCTTTTTTAGCCATTAAAGGGGGCACAGATGAAAAAATTCTTTTGTTTCTGATTGTTATTCTTACCATCCTCCTGACGACAACAACAATTCATGCAAAAGAGGTAAGATATGACATTGCTTCCTACAAGGGGCACCTAATTATAGATGATGATGGCAATGGGACCTTCACCCAGGAAGTACTATATGTGTTTTTAATAGTGACTATAATGGACAATATGTGACACTTGGATATGCTGATCCAGTACCTACATTTGATAAAACAGGACTTGGCGAAGAGAGTAGACATTTGAAATTTAAGAACATGGTTCAAGCAATGATCCTAGATCTTATCGATAGAGGCTACATAGCCTATAGCTAAGAAAATGGTGTTGATACTCTAAGACGAATTTCAAAGGAGGGCTTAGCAGACTATGAGTTTGATTTCCTTGAAATGTTGTTTGATGATCGTATAGAAATCACGGATCGCGAGATGTTCTCTCGATACTATCTTGACGAGAAAGGATTAAGAAAACAGTTTAACAACGCTAAGTCTAATTATGAAAGAGATTCTGTTCGTGAAGAAGGACAGCGTATCAGGAGGAAGTTTGTTAAAGATGGAAGAAGTGTTACTGAAGGTGTGAATCGAGAAATTTCCTCACTTGGTCTTCCTAACCTATATTGAGACTTTACCTTTAAAGAAAATATGTTTACTACTTTAGGAAATGCGGTCTTTGCTCTACTTTTTACTATTTCTACACTAGCAACAATAATTTTATTTGCGGGGTTTGGTTCTGGCCTAGGAGTTATTTATCTTGTGGTTTCACTCCTTCTTGCTTTAGTTTGGAACTCTAATAGAAAATCTATTGGAAAAAGACGAAAGAGAGCTTAAGCCCCATCACATATCGAAGAATATCGTCATTGGCAATATTTCGAAAGCATGCTCCGAAGTATTATATCTTTTAGGCAATCAGAACTCGAATCCGTTATCCTATGGAATCGTATCTTGGTTTATGCAACACTCTATGGACAAGCGAAAAAAGTAAGTGATGTGCTAAAACGATATAATATTCACCTCAGCAATCCATCTTTAGATGAGTTCACTCATTCTGCAACACCATTCATTATTTTGAACAACGTTAGTCGCTTAGAGAATCCTATCTTTCGACTTCGGATACCGTAAGTAACTTTTCTATCAACTCAAACAGTGGTAGTGGAGGTTTAGGTGGCGGAGGCGGTGGTGCCTTCTAAGACCAGAAAAACAATTACTTAAGTCTTGCTATTAAAGAAAAGGTATATGGTATAAAGAATGCCTTTAGAATGGTATGTCTAAGATTCTTGTGAGAACTAGCTGTTACTAGAAACATAAGAGCAATGAAGCCAGATTTTGGGAATGGGATTCGCAAGAAACTGAAAGCTATAATGCCTAAACCTGTTAAGATGAGAGTTCAATATCTCGTCGGTCTTTGAGTAGTTATTTTGAAGATAACAAATTGAAGTATAGGTGCTATGCATGCTGTAAGCCCATGAATCATGGCATCACTCAATATAATAAAATACCCTATTTGAGTTTGAGTAAAATCTATCCAATTATAGCATAATGCTTTGAAAAAGAGCATACGAATTGCCTATAAGTGATAAGGATGTAAGGCTTTTCATTTTTAAGCATATTTCTTGCTCATTAAGTTTTTTTAACCTATCCTATACGTATATAAAAAATTCGATAGAGGAGATCGATATGGTAAAACTTTCTAAAGAGACACATCTTGAGATGTTCACTAAAATGGAACGTATCCGTGAATTCGATTCACGTATTAATAAATTAGTTCGTCGTGGTTTTGTTCAAGGAATGACTCACTTTTCAGTAGGTGAGGAAGCCGCTAACGTTGGAGCTGTCCAACACTTAAGTTATGACGACATCTTCTTTTCAAATCACCGTGGTCATGGACAATCTATTGCTCAGGACATGGATTTGAATAAAATGATGGCAGAGCTTGCTGGTAAGGCAACAGGAGTTTCTAAGGGGCGTGGTGGTTCTATGCACTTGGCTGACTTTGAAAAAGGTAACTATGGTACTAACGGTATCGTTGGTGGTGGTTACGCTCTTGCTGTAGGTGCAGCCCTTACTCAACAGTACAAAGAAACTGGAAATATCGTTGTTGCCTTTTCAGGTGATGGCGCTACTAATGAAGGTTCATTCCATGAGTCAGTCAATATGGCAGCTACTTGGAAATTACCTGTTATCTTCTTCATTATTAATAACCGTTATGGTATCTCAATGGATATTCGTAGAGCTACCAATACTCCTCACTTGTATACACGTGCAGAAGCCTATGGTATCCCTGGATTCTACTGCGAAGATGGTAACGATGTAATGGCTGTATATGATACAATGGGTAAGGCTGTTGACCATGTCCGTGGTGGAAATGGTCCTGCTATTGTTGAAGTTGAATCATACCGTTGGTTTGGTCACTCTACGGCCGATGCGGGTGTCTACCGTACTAAGGAAGAAGTTGACGAGTGGAAGAACAACAACGACCCAATTATTAGATACCGCGACTATCTTGTTTCTGAAAATATCGCAAGTGTGGAAGAGTTAGATGCTATCCAAAGCCAAGTTAAGGCACAGGTTGATGCGGCTTATGAGTTCGCCCAAAATAGCCCAGATCCAGAACTTTCAGTTGCCTTTGAAGATGTATGGGTAGACTAAAGAGAAAGGATGAGTAATACAAGTATGAGTGAAACAAAATTGATGGCCTTGCGTGAGGCAGTAAACCTTGCTATGAGCGAGGAAATGCGTAAAGATCCCGACATCTTCCTTATGGGTGAAGATGTCGGGATCTATGGTGGTGACTTCGGTACATCAGTTGGTATGTTGGCAGAATTTGGTGAAAAACGTGTTAAAGATACACCAATTTCAGAAGCAGCAATTGCTGGTGCAGCCGTGGGTGCTGCTATTACAGGTCTTCGTCCAATCGTTGATTTGACTTTCATGGACTTCATCACTATTGCCCTTGATGCTATCGTTAATAATGGTGCCAAAAACAACTACATGTTTGGTGGTGGTTTAAAGACTCCTGTAACTTTCCGTGTAGCTTCTGGTTCAGGTATCGGATCTGCAGCGCAACACTCACAATCTCTTGAGTCATGGTTGACTCATATTCCAGGGATCAAAGTTGTTGCTCCTGGTAATGCAAACGATGCTAAAGGTCTTTTGAAATCTTCTATTCAGGACAATAACATTGTTATCTTCATGGAACCAAAAGCTCTTTATGGCAAAAAAGAAGAAGTTACACAAGATCCTGATTTCTATATTCCACTTGGAAAAGGTAAAATCAAACGCGAAGGAACTGACCTTACTATTGTCACGTATGGTCGTATGTTGGAACGTGTTCTTAAGGCAGCTGAAGAAGTAGCTGAACAAGGTATTAATGTTGAGGTAGTTGATCCTCGTACTCTTGTTCCACTTGATAAAGAATTGATTTTTGAATCAGTTAAGAAGACTGGAAAACTTATGTTGGTCAATGACGCTTATAAAACAGGTGGCTTCATCGGTGAGATTGCTGCTATGGTTACTGAAAGTGAAGCATTTGATTACCTTGACCACCCAATTGTACGTTTGGCAAGTGAAGATGTGCCTGTACCTTATGCGCGTGTCTTGGAACAAGCGGTTCTTCCAGATGTTGAAAAGATTAAGGCTGCTATTATCAAGATGGCTAATAAAGGAAACTAACTATCTAGCGACGGTTAAGTGATATTTCTCGTTAGTAAAATATATTTCTTGTTTTAACTGTGGGGGTATCGAAAATTATAATTTAATGTTGAAAGGAGAGGGTGAACCAGACGCCTAATTTTCAGTCGCTTTCTGGTCGCTCTTGGGTATCTTATAAATGGCTTTTGAGATTATTATGCCTAAGCTCGGTGTTGATATGCAGGAAGGTGAAATCATTGAGTGGAAAAAACAAGAGGGAGACGTGGTTAATGAGGGAGATATCCTTCTTGAAATCATGTCAGATAAGACAAACATGGAACTTGAAGCAGAAGACTCAGGTGTTCTTTTGAAGATTACCCGTCAAGCTGGTGAAATAGTACCAGTTACTGAGGTGATTGGTTATATCGGAGCTGAAGGAGAAGTTGTGGCTGATAATGCTGCAATCGCACCAGCTGCAGAAGCTGCGCCACAAGTTGAAAAAGTTGCTGATGTGGAAACGCCTGCTGCTAAGCCTCAGCCACAAGTAGCTATTGTTCATGAAGGTGGCAAAATACGCGCGACACCTAAAGCACGTAAAGTGGCACGTGAGATGGGGATTGACCTCGCTCAAGTTCTCGGAACTGGGGCAAAAGGGCGTATTCATGCAGATGATGTTGAGAACTTTAAGGGCGCTCAACCTAAGGCAACACCATTGGCTCGCAAGATTGCAGCAGACCTCGGTATTGATTTAGCTACCGTATCTGGAACAGGATTTGGTGGTAAGATTACTAAGGAAGATATTCTTGCAATCAGTGCTCCAGCACAAGTTAAGGTGGCTGCAGCCGCACCTGCGGTTGAAGCTAAACCTGAAAAAGTCTTGCCAGAAGGTGTTGAAGTCATTCCGATGTCTGCTATGCGTAAGGCTATTTCTAAGGGAATGACGCACTCATACTTGACTGCACCAACATTTACTCTTAACTATGATGTGGACATGACTAACCTTATAGCTCTTCGTAAGCAAGTTCTTGATCCAATCATGAATAAGACTGGTATGAAGGTGACCTTCACTGATTTGATTGGTTTGGCAGTTGTGCGTACCCTTATGAAAGAGAAACACCGTTACCTCAATGCATCCTTGATTAATGATGCACAAAATATCGAATTACACAAATTTGTTAATCTTGGTATTGCAGTTGGTCTAGATGATGGCTTGGTTGTACCAGTCGTTCATGGTGCTGATAAGATGAGTTTGTCTGACTTTGTGGTGGCCTCTAAGGATGTCATCAAAAAAGCTCAGGCTGGTAAATTGAAGGCGGCAGAAATGTCAGGTTCTACTTTCTCTATTACTAACTTGGGAATGTTTGGAACCAAGTCATTCAATCCAATCATTAATCAACCGAACTCAGCCATCCTTGGTGTTTCAGCAACTATTCAAACACCGGTTGTTGTTGATGGTGAAGTTGTTGTGCGGCCAATCATGGGTCTTTGCTTGACTATTGACCACCGTATTGTTGATGGTATGAATGGTGCTAAATTCATGGTTGATTTAAAGCATTTGCTTGAAAATCCAATGGAATTGTTGATTTAAGAAAAATATCTAAAAACTGAAGTTTTAAATAGAAAGGAGAGAGCGAACCAGAGGGTTTAACTGAACCCGAGCGGAAAGCTTGGAAAATAAACCGTCCGTCTACGCCAGCAGGCTGACGTGCCGGGCGCCTAATTTTCAGTCGCTTTCTGGTCGCTCTTAGTATCTTATAAATGGCTTTTGAGATTATTATGCCTAAGCTCGGTGTTGATATGCAGGAAGGTGAAATCATTGAGTGGAAAAAACAAGAGGGAGACGTGGTTAATGAGGGAGATATCCTTCTTGAAATCATGTCAGATAAGACAAACATGGAACTTGAAGCAGAAGACTCAGGTATTCTTTTGAAGATTACCCGTCAAGCTGGTGAAACAGTCCCAGTTACTGAGGTGATTGGTTATATTGGAGCTGAAGGAGAAGTTGTGGCTGATAATTCTACAAGTGCACCAGCTGCAGAAGCAACTGCTCAATTGGAAGCGGCTGGGCTTGAAGTCCCTAAAGCTCCATCTCAACCATCTCCAGCGACAGCAGAAAAAGCAGCCCTTGCTGATAACGAATATGATATCGTTGTTGTTGGTGGTGGTCCAGCTGGTTACTATGCAGCCATCCGTGGAGCACAACTTGGCGGTAAGGTTGCCATCGTTGAAAAATCAGAATTTGGTGGAACATGTTTGAATAAGGGATGTATCCCAACTAAGACCTACCTTAAAAACGCAGAAATCCTTGATGGACTTAAAATTGCAGCAGGTCGTGGTATCAACCTAGCATCAACAAACTACACCATCGATATGGATAAGACGGTTGACTTTAAAAACTCTGTTGTAAAGACCCTTACTGGTGGTGTGCAAGGTCTTTTGAAAGCTAATAAGGTAACTATTTTCAATGGTCTTGGTCAAGTTAACCCTGATAAGACTGTCACTATTGGCTCAGAAACAATCAAGGGACGTAACATCATCCTTGCAACTGGATCAAAAGTATCACGTATTGATATCCCTGGAATCGATTCACAACTTGTGATGACATCAGATGATATTCTTGATTTGCGTGAATTGCCTAAATCACTTGCTGTTATGGGTGGTGGTGTCGTTGGTATCGAGCTTGGTCTTGTTTATGCTTCATACGGCGTTGACGTAACAGTTGTAGAGATGGCTGATCGTATCATACCTGCTATGGATAAAGAAGTGTCACTTGAGCTTCAAAAAATCCTTTCTAAGAAGGGTATGAAGATTATGACATCTGTTGGTGTTTCTGAAATTGTTGAAGGCAATAACCAATTAACACTTAAACTCAATAATGGCGAAGAGATTGTGGCTGAACGTGCCCTTCTATCAATCGGGCGTGTGCCACAATTGAACGGTCTTGAAAATCTTAACCTTGAGCTCGACCGTGGCCGTATCAAAGTAAATGAATACCAAGAAACTTCTATCCCTGGTATTTACGCCCCTGGTGATGTAAACGGAACTAAGATGCTTGCTCACGCTGCTTACCGTATGGGTGAAGTAGCAGCCGAAAATGCTATGCATGGTAATGTCCGTAAGGCACACCTTGATTATACACCAGCGGCAGTTTACACCCACCCAGAGGTAGCAATGTGTGGTCTAACTGAAGAAGATGCACGCGCTAAATATGGTGATGTTCTCATTGGTAAATCAAGCTTTGCTGGGAATGGACGTGCTATCGCCTCAAATGAAGCTCATGGCTTTGTTAAAGTCGTTGCGGATGCGAAATACCATGAAATCCTTGGAGTTCACATTATTGGTCCGGCTGCTGCTGAGTTGATTAACGAAGCAGCAACTATTATGGAAAATGAACTGACTGTAGATGAACTCTTGCAATCTATCCATGGTCACCCAACTTTCTCTGAAAATATGTATGAGGCTTTTGCTGATGTACTTGGAGAAGCTGTTCATAACCCACCAAAACGTAAATAAGCTAAATTAAATTCTCGGACAGGTTGTTTGAGGATTTTTTTCTTTTGTCACACATTTTCATATTCAGCTAAATCTCGTAAAATTCTTTGCATTTTTAGTATTAAATACGAATAGGTAGTTAAAGGGTTTTCAAATAAGATAAATCGCAATTTTACTAGTGTTTAGAATTTTATAATATTTCTGTCTTATTTAGAAAACTTTTAATAATGACTTTTCCATGAGAGTTTTTCTATTGTAGAATGGTTAAAACATTATAAAAATGCAAAAGGAAAGTTAAATTCGAACGAAAGATTTTATCTACTATACTAGTGCGGCTGTTCTCTTGGCTGTCACAACACAGGTTGCTCAAGCAGACGAAGTGGCGACACAAGCGCCTTCCGTTACTGAAGGAAATCAGTATCAACCTGCGACAGGGGCTGAGATTTTTGGTGGAGAAGCAGCTTTACCGGCAACTTCTAGATCAAGTGTTTCAGCACCTGCGGCTACAAGTGAAGTGGCAAAAGCTAGTTCTCCAGCGGTATCTACGTCTCCTGCTTCACAGAGTTCCGAGGCTGCAACGGCAACGGCATTAACTTCAGTAACATCTTCAGTTGTTAGTTCAGAAAGTGCAACAGCTTCTACAAGTGCGACAAATTCTGAAACGTCAAACAGCACTGTAGCAACACCTGCTAAATTAACGAATTCTACAGATGTTCCTTCGCCAACACTTAAGGTACAACCCACAGACTTTTATCGATGTCAGCAGCCATAATGGTGAAATCAGTGTAGATGACTATCGTGCTCTTGCACGCCAAGGTATGGGTGGTGTCGTTGTCAAGTTGACTGAGGACACTTGGTACAACAACCCTAAAGCACCCTCACAAGTTCGCAATGCTCAAATTGCTGGTCTTCAAGTATCAACCTATCATTTTTCTCGATACACAACTGAGGAAGAAGCACGTGCAGAAGCTCGTTTCTACATCCAAGCTGCACAAAAACTGAACCTTCCAAAGAATACTGTTATGGTTAATGATTTCGAAGACTCTAAGATGCTTTATAATATCAACCGTAACACCCAAGCTTGGGTTAACGAAATGCGTAAGCATGGATATAACAACTTGATGTTCTACACAAGTGCCAGCTGGTTGGAGGAGAACAATCTAGGCTACCGCCTACGAGCTTATAAAATTCATTTTATGATCTCTTAGAAGGGGTCCAGCAACCGAAGGGCGCTAGCCTTCAAATTTTCCTCCCAAAATGTGTCCAAAATATTGACAGAATTCCAAAATAGAGATACTGATTTAGCACAGTTAAGGGAAATGTATAATAGCAAACTAGAAAAAATGACTACTAATTTAAAATTTGCTTAGTATGATAGTATAAAGTTAGTCATCATCTAATCAATATTTTGTCTGGAAGAAATCATTCAGTTCACACAAAGTGTGTTGTTCTGCTTGAAAAATTGAGAGACTTTGAAACAAGATAAATAGTAAAGGCTCTATAATTTCTGTAGTGGGTAAAACCACCGTAGAGATTATAGAGCGTTTTGAGTATATACAAAAAGTCCCATAAGAACTATAATGAAAAGCAACCAAACCATCATTAGGAAGAACTTATGAGACTTATTAAGAATACCACAGAATTAATCGGAATTAAAGACCCAAACATCATTATTTCTCTTGTTTTTGAAAAAGATACCTACATCGAGGTTCAAGCAACACTCGATTACCCTGCACCACCATGCCCTCACTGCCAAGGAAAGTTGATCAAATATGACTTTCAAAAGCCTTCTAAAATTTCTCTCCTTGAACAAGCTGGAACACCTACACTATTACGTCTTAAAAAGCGTCGTTTCCAGTGTAAAAGTTGTAGGAGAGTCACGGTAGCTAAGACATCAATCGTTGAGAAAAACTGCCAAATCTCCAATCTAGTCCGGCAAAAAGTTGCACAGCTCCTTACTGAAAAGGTGTCACTAACAGATATTGCCAGAAGACTTCGTGTATCAACGTCCACTGTCTATCGTAAGCTTGACCAGTTTACTTTCAAGGAGCATTATGACAAGCTCCCAGCTGTTATGTCTTGGGATGAGTTTGGGTTCAAGAAAGGTGAACTTGCTTTTGTGGCGCAAAACTATGAGACCAACAAACTCATAACCATCCTTGATAATCGCCGTCAAACCACGATTCGAAACCACTTTTTGAAGTACCCATTGAAAGTTCGCCAAAAAGTGCAGTTTATTACAATGGATATGTCAGGAGCCTATATCCCACTAGCTCACAGACTTTTCCCGAATGCCGAAATCATTATTGATCGTTTCCACATCATCCAACACCTTGGTCGAGCCTTTTTGAAGACAAGAATTGCCATTATGAACCAGTTTGATAAGAAGTCACTCCCTTATCGAGCCTTGAAAAATCACTGGAGACTCTTCCAAAAGGACAGCCGTAAGTTATCTTGTAAATCATTTCACTCGAAGACCTTTGCTCAAACCTTAAGTCCACATGAAGTCGTTAGGAAGACACTAGACTTTTCAGAAGAACTCGCTAATTATTATAACCTCTATCAGCTGTTGCTGTTTCACTTTCAAGAGAAGAGGGTAGATGAGTTTTTTGAGCTCATAGAGGAGAATGTAAGCAAGGTCAATCATTACTTCAAAACTGTCTTTAGGACCTTCCTTAAACACAAACCATACATCAAAAATGCGCTAGAAACACATTACTCAAATGCAAAATTGGAGGGGACCAATAAGCTTATCAAAGACATCAAACGTCTGGGCTTCGGTTTTAGAAACTTTATTAACTTTAGGAAGCGTGTTTTCATCACTCTGAACATACAAAAAGAGAAGACCTATCAGGTCCTCTCTAGATGTTAGCTTTTCGTCACCCACTACAGTTGACAAAGAACCATAGTAAAAAGCCTTGACTACCAAGACTTTTTACTATGGCTTCAAGCTAGTTTCTAAGCAGGTTCAAATTTTCCATTTATAGCTTAAGTGATCAGGCCAGAAAAGGAGGAAAATTAAATAGTAGATAATTACTTTATTTGTTGTTTATCAGTTTATCAAAATGAATAGTATAGTGTAATTTTAAATTATCCTCTCCTAAAATATCAAGTACTTGTATAGCCTGTTTCATTTTTTCAATTCCACTAGTTGATTGCCAACGTTTAAATTCAAAGTAACCAGTTGCATAGAGAAAAACTGTCTGTTCATAAAAGTTTAATTCGTTATCTAACAATGCTTTTATCTCATCGATTAAATAGAAGCAATTAGTAAATTCTTCCATATCTATGCTAAGGATTAAACAATTGATAGCAAGCTGAGTGACAATTCGCTTATTAGTTTTATTCAATGAAGAGTAGATATAATTGTTTAACATTTCTTTCGTTAATAGAAAGACGGAGTTGTAGTCAATGGTTCGTACACAGTTACCTAATAAAATGATCTCATAGTATCCCCATTTTTCAACTTTAAAGAGATAATCTGCTAGTTGAAGTAATTCATCATCTGATGGAATGATGCTTGAATCCATTGTGTGTAAAATGGATTTTACCATTGTTTTTTCAAAAGGATCTAAAGTGTAATTTGAGGAATCCGAAAGTAGAGATTGTATATTATTGATGTTTTGTAATGAATATTGTTTACGGATATACTGTACTAAGTTGGCAAATGACTCAGTTTTTGTATAGTCTTCATCGTGTAAAATAAGAAACTCATCCAAAGTAATGTGTAATTTGTCTAGAATATTGATCAGTCGGATACATGATATCTCTGACTCTCCACGTTCAAATCGGGATATTTGCGATTTTGAAAGATGCTCATCAGCAACAGAGCATATACATATTTGTTTGCCGTTACGAACTTTTCTAAGTGTGCTACCAAGTTTTGATTTCATAATTTTCCCATTTCCCCAACAAAAAAGTTAACTTAGTTTTAATTATTGTACAATAAATAGAAATTGAAAGGAAGTCTAAATATGGAGAAAGTTTCAAAAATTTTGCCGATTTTGATTTTAGTGATGGATATTATCATTATTGTTGGTGGGTAATTTACTTAGGTGTACACCTAAGTCTTTAGAAGACTCTAAAGACTTAATATTATAACTGTTTGATTATAGTACAGATTTTTTAAGAAAGAGGTATAAACAAATGAAATTATTTGAAGACTTACAATGGAGAGGGCTTGTTAAACAATATTCTAGTGATAGTCTAATTGAAAAGCTAAATAATGGAAAATTAACTTTTTACATAGGAACAGATCCAACTGCAGACAGCTTACATTTAGGGCACTATTCATCGTTCTTAATTGCAAAACGACTAGCTAAATATGGACATCAACCTATCATTTTAATTGGGGGGGCTACTGCATTGGTAGGGGATCCGCGCGGAACCTCAGAAAGAGATTTAGCAGAGCAAGAGAAAATATTTGATAATTTTGAAAAATTAAAAAATCAAATTCAAAAAATATTTCCATACGAGATTGTGAATAACTATGATTGGACAAAAAATATAATGGCGATTGATTTCTTAAGGGAATTCGGTAAACACATAACGGCAGGTTATATGTCTAATAAAGAACTAGTAAAGAGACAATTTGCGACAGGAATATCATTTACTGAATTTTCATATATGCTTTTACAAGGAATGGATTTTTACCATCTTTTTACTACTAAGGGAGTGACACTTCAAATAGCTGGATCAGATCAATGGGGAAATATGACAACTGGAATTGATTTGGTAAGAAAAAAAACTGGAGAAGAAGTGTTTGCTATGACTATGCCACTAATAACAGATGAAGAGGGGAAAAAATTTGGAAAGTCTGAAGGAAATGCTATTTGGATTTCTGAAAATAAGAATACGCCAGAAGAACTTCATAATTTTCTACTAAATGTTTCAGACGATATTGTTATTTCTTTATTAAAAAAATTAACTTTTTTGTCTAGAAAAGACATTGAAGAAATTGAGAGTAGACATAAAAACGGAACTGGCTATGCACAGGGCATTTTAGCAGATACTGTAACATTTGACATTCATGGAGTAAGTATAAATAAAAAATAAACTCTTAGATGGAGGTAGATAAACTGTAATAAAAATTCATAGTTTCTTGCTCCAAGTCATATTCTTGGATGCACGACAAATGATCATGAAATGTGGCCGATTTTAAAGATAACATTCTATCGGTCACATGAGTTAGATCATCTGTTTATTTTCAAAAATTTAGTAAATTTGATAGGTTTATTGAACTAAGTAAATCAATTATGCAGATTACCTTGTGTGTTATTCTTTCCAACTCGCTTACTTCTTTTTAAGAGATATGTCTGTTAAGAAATTTTAACTATCCTGTTTATTAACATAATTGTATTGTTCACATTTTTTGGGGTGAGAAGAGTTTTTTATGTGATACTAACAATTGATGTTGTTGGTTTAGTATAAAGCTTATAGTCCTGGCTACGAGAGAAATGAAGGAGAAAAAGTTACGATGTCCAGAGTCAGAGTCTTTTAGAGTGATAAGAACTTCTTGATTGAGATATTTTAGACTGCTGTGTAAGAATTCAAGCATATATTAGTTTAAAAAATCTAAGCGAGTGTGACCGACTTTTTCTAGTTCGTATAGTGTTCAATCGAACTTGCTACTCTATGCAATTTTTGTTGAATCATCTAACGTGAGATGAAACATAAGTATGTTACCAAATAGATAATCAATTGCGATAAAAATTGTGATAAGGGAATCCCCCAAAAAATACATGATTTGAATAAAATAACCTATCTACAGTCGCTTATTCTAAGTTAATCGCTTAGGCTTTGGCAGTAGCTAACTGCACTAAATACTAGTATAAGGATAAGTTAACATATGGAGTATACATCTGCTGGAGTAATTTTAATTAATATGAATTCAAAAGTACTGATAGTACAGTATCCAGAGGGACATTGGGGGTTTCCAAAGGGGTATAAAGAGACCGAAGATAAGTCACTTGTCGATACAGCAAAAAGAGAATTGAAAGAAGAAATTGACATATCACCAAATTTCTTTTTGGATACTAATAGGTATCAATTTAATGAAAGTTATGGGAAAAAGAAAATTATATATTTTATAGCTTTTACTATTAATAGTAATATTAATCTATGTAACGGCTTAAACTCATATAAATGGGTTGATATTGAAGATTTGGATAAATTTCCTGGCTTTTTATCTAAACAAATAGTCAGAAAATTGGTAGAACTAAAATTGGATGATATTACTATTGTTAAGAAAGTAAATTTGAAAGATAATATTACTAAAACTAATGAAAAAGTGGATATACCACCGTCAAAACATGCTTACTCTAGGTTAGTCCCTTTAGAATTGATTAATGATAATATCAAAATAGAAAACATTCCTAATACAATAGATTCATATTATTTGAATAATTTACTAAATAGAGTGAACAAGCATTGTTCAAATGAGTGTTTTTTTTATTGATGATGATGAGATTTCGAATTGCTGGTCAATGGTTAATATCTTACCAGCTGTAGTTTGGAAGGTAGGAAAAGTTTATTTACCCGGAAAACCTAGTGGTTGCAGTATTGGGAAACGGCCAATGAATCTTTATTTGAAAATTATGAAAGATTTTGGGTTTGAAATTACTGAAAATAATGGAGGATTTTATTTGGAAAAAGGTAATGCAGGAATAAGTGAAATTACTTTACCATTTCCTTCATTTACAGGAACATCTATAGCAATTTACTTGGCAATGTTATCAAATAATGAAATAAATATTAACAATGTTTCAATTGAACCAGAGATAATATATTTAATTTCTGTTATAAAAAATCTTGGCTACAAAATTATATTTGATAAAATTGCAAGAGTTATCAAATTTAAAGGAAAGACTGAAAATAATGGAGTTTTATCTGTCAGAGTGCCATTTGATAGAAATGTTTTAGTTACTAGAATGGTATCAGATCTAGTAAGTTATGGAAAATTTGAATGGCTTAACGAGGAGCAACACTATTTGGAGGAATTGTTACTATTTTTGAAAAAATGTGGCTTTGAAATTTATTCAGATGATTATCGGATAAAAATTGTAGCACTAGATAAAGTAGTAGACCAAGAGCGTGTGGTTTTAAATTGTGGCCATTTCCCTAAAATTTGCTCAGATTGGCAACCATTACTTGTTATTTTATTATGTCATTATTTGATTCCGTTCGAACTTTCAGATGATGTTTTTGAAAATAGATTTCAAATTTTTTCACAACTAGTGTATTTAAATAATAATATTGTTTTAAATAAGAAATCTTCAAATAAGATTGTAATTGATTATTGCGATACCACAGAAAAAATTACAACCAGCTCTAATTTAGAGTTTAAATTATTAAATATCAGAGATGCTGCCGCAATTTTAATCGCAAGTCATCAAAGTAAATTAAATATAGAATTTAGTAATTTGTTGCAGCTTTTTAGAGGTTATGAGACTCTTGAGAATGTATTAGGTGAAAAAGTAGAATTATATAGCTATGAAAAACAATGATATTATAGAATTTATAAGAACAAAAATTTCTAGAGAATTCAATTTGGAAGATGAACTAGATGGTATAAGTATTCACATTGTCGGATCATTAGCAATTAAAATAAGATTAGGGCGGAGTCTAGAAAATTACTTTAATGGTGAAAGTGATATAGACTGTATTGTGGTAGTTCTTGAAAATGGAATAATAACACAAAATAGCAAAATTTTTGAAAGAAAAGTGCTAGACACTTTCTTAAATAATCAAGTAGATGTGATTAACTATTCTATTGTATATGGTAAAAAAAGAAACAGTATCAATATCAAATTTATCAAAAAAGAAAATTTATACAAGCTTACTGACATTAGAGAAGTAAACTTTAAAAGTATGAGAAAAGATTCTTTAGTAAGACATAAACCAGTTACCAAATTTTATGGAGAAGAAAGTGAGATTGAGTTTGAGTTTGAGTATTTAGAAAAGCAGGCTGGAGAATTATATATGATTGAATATCATTTTTTTACATTTTCAAATAATATTTTCTTCTTGTGTGATATACACTCAATGTTATTATTTAGCTTAAATATAAGTAATAAAAATTATAAAGATCTTCCGGAAATATTCTTCCTTAAGATGGAATTATATTCCATCTTAAAGAAAAAAGATGATCTATATTATTTTTCGATGTTTAAAAATTTTCATCATATAGTAAAATCTCCTAAAGAGCTTTCAAAGTTGGTTCCGAAGTTAAGTATTTTTTTAATTGATAAAGATGAATCAATAGATTTACTCACATATTTCGAAATTAGAAAATTAACTAGAGATGCATCTCTAGACCCCATCATTATTAATTGCGGAGTAAGAGAGCCACACGATTTTATAAGAACTGATTTTTTAAATTTTAAGATTTATACTGCTCTCGAAATTTTAGAGAATTTTTCATGGATAAAAACCATACAAGATCCAAAAATCTATTTAGAAGCTAATGAAAATGATAATCTGTACTCTGTAATTGAATTATTTAGTTTATTTGAAGAATTTTCGAATAAACTAAATAATATTTTTGCATCAAAAAAAATTTGTAGCGATAAAAATATGAGTAGATTCGAAGATTATTATGATAAGAAATTATTTTTTCAAATGGATAGCAAAGTATCTTCTAATTTAAACTTTTTAGGCGGTTTGGAAGATTGCTTCTACAAATTGGTCAAACTTAACGATACAGAATTAATTAAAATGAGTGATGAGTTTTTTTCTGAAAAAACTAAAAAAATTGAGAATATTATTCAAAAATATAATATTATTGTGAAGTTAGTATCATTTTTATGTAATGAAGATGCTTCCAATACCTCAAAAAGTTTAAAGAATTTTTTTGAAGAATTAACGAATACAAAAGCAAAAATGTTAAAAAACATAAAAAAAATACCCCCCTCTAGTGATACTGCTAGCTTAATTGATGTACTGTTTTTATCTGGTGATTTTAAGTCAAAAAATGAACTTCATCGGCTTTTTAAGCAAAACTCAGTAAAGTCATTATCTGGTGAAATACTAAAACAAGGTTGTATAGATTTTAAAGGAGAAGTAATTAAAATAGGTAAAAGGAGATACTATAAAATTGAGTAAAAACTTTAGTAAGGAAAACAATGTAGGTGTTTTAATATGGGCTAGAAGTACTCCCAAGGAGAATATTTTTCAAGAAATGATAAGTCTTGTTGAGCAAAATTATAAGAAAAATATTATATTCTTTGTTGACGATTTATGTCCTCAGCAAGTCTACAATAGAAGTAAGGAAACTCAAAATTTTTATAATGAAAAATATAGAAGTTATTTCAAGTCAAAGAATGTGCAATTTTATTTTAGTAGTCAGTTAGTTAGTTTAGAAAAAATTGATAATCACTATTTACAAGAAATGATTGATGATATGACAATAAAAGAATATGTCACAATTCTTCCGCATAAAAAGCATGAAAATGGTGAATTTGAGCTAAATGAAGTTATCCATACAATTTTTCAAGAATTATTACTTAAGGAAGCACTTTCTATGGTCTCAACGATTTTGTTAGGAAAGTTTAGTCAGAATCTAGTGATTTTCCATAAAAAAATCACGGGGCAAAATATTGAAACTATTATCATTGAAAGAATGAGTTATAATAGAAGAAAGTAAATTATTTGAAATTTATTAATTTAAAGTGCATTGAGGAGAAAACTATGCCTATCAGTAATGTAATTTTAAAGTTAGAGGAGAGTGCGTCGCACTATCCTAAAAAAACTGCCATTTATGGAATAAATAAAAACTTTACATACGAGGAAGTACAACGTATCACAAGTTTTTTTTCTAATTATCTAGGAAAAATAGTTGGAAAAAATAAAAATATAGGATTAATTTTGGAACATAATGAAAATATTATTATTTCATTTTTTTCAATACTAAAGTCCAACAATACCTATGTTCCGTTTAGTACAAAGACTAATTTTAATAGAATTAAAGATAGTATTGACGATTTGAATATAAATTATCTGATTACAGATAATTACAATTTTTCTACTATACAAGAAGAATTTAAAGGGAATTACATTATTAATATAGATGATTATCTTGATATTAGCCAAATCCCTTCCAATTATAAAAAAGAAATAGAAGATAGTGAAACTCAGGATATTGTTTATATAATGCATACCTCAGGGAGTACTGGAAAACCTAAGGGGGTTAAGGTAACGGTAAATAACTTGAATTACATTACAGAAAATGTTCAAAGAATAACTCCTTGTGATGAAGATTCGACTCTACTATTTATGACTCCGTATACTTTTGATGTTTCAATTACTGAAATATGTGGGTGGGTTTATAATGGTGGCGCAGTAGTTTGTAGGGATTTAAATTCAAATACTTGGTTTGATGATATAAGAGAAGTACTATACAAATATAATATTACGCATGTTGCCGCATGCCCTTCTGTATTTTTAACTATGATGAATATATACTCAAATGAAATAAATATATTTAACAATTTGAAATTTGTGGTACTTGCGGGTGAACGATTTAGTTTAAATATCCATAAGGTTTGGAAAGAAAGTAATTGGTCGTTTCGATTATTCAATGCGTATGGTCCCACTGAGACAACCGTTTATTGTACTTTATATGAATTATCAAAAGAAAGCAGCTATGATGAAATTCCAATTGGGACACCTTTGCAAGGTGTTGAATATATTATAGATGAGAATACTTCGGAATTATTGGTCAGTGGTCAGTGTATAACTAATGGCTATTTAGATTATGAAAACACAAGTAAATATTTTATAAATGTAAATGATTGCCTATACTATAAGACAGGAGACTTAGTTGAATTAAATGGTGGATTATTATATTTTAAAGGTAGGAATGATAAGCAAATACAATTAAATGGAATGAGAGTAGAATTAGGTGAGATTGAAAATAGAATTGAAGAAATTGAATATGTAGATCAATCAAAAGTTATTTATAAAAATAACAAAATTATAGCATTTATCAAGACAAAATATTTTGATGAAGAATATTTTAAAAATTATTTTAGTCAAAATTTTGAGAAACATCTGATACCTAATAATTTTCATTTAGTGTCTGAATTTCCTTTAAATCAGAGTAAAAAAGTCGATAAAGATAGGTTAATGTATAATTTTTTAGATACCGAAGAATCTGATAGTATGTTAAATGAACTAGAACTAGAAATCAAAGATTTATTTGAAAATGTTATAACTATTGGTAAAGAAAAAATAACCAAAAATTCTAATTTTTTTAATTTATGTGGAGACTCGTTGTCGTCAGTTTTACTTTTGATGGGACTTGAAGAAAGATTTAACATTTCAATTACTTTGAGTGATATCTATAATTATCCGACGATAATGCAACTGAGTAAATATATAGATTCTTTAAAGAAGAATAAAAATATAGATGATGAACCAAAGAAGAATGAGAACATTAAAATTGACATCAATACTATGACTGCAGAATTGAAAAATGTTGAGAATTATATTTATCGAAGTGGTCAGATTGTAAGTAAGTATGAGACATTACATTTACAAAGAGTATATTATTATGATAACTTTGAAAGTTTTATTGAATTTGAATATGTTTTTCAAAAAGGAGAAGCGTTTGAAGTAGTTGTAGGTCTAATAAATGATTTAATTGCTAACGTAACTATGTTACGAACTAGTTTTGTTTTTGAAGATGACAAGTTATATTTTGTAGAAAAAGCAATGGAAAATTTGGACAGTATGCCAATATTTGATGTTTCATATCAATCTATCGACTACATTAGCGATATAAAGAAAAATATCAGAATGATTTTGATGGACAGTAGAAAAGAAGGAGGTTTACTAAATTCTTTAATTTTATTAAAAAATGATAAGCAATATACTCTGATCGGTCTTATGGACCATTCAATTGCTGATGCCTCAACTCCAGCTACAATATTGGAAATTATTAGTAACCTAAAGAATGGAAAAAAAATCAATTTTGAATCAACTTATGAAGATTATATTAAGCTAATTCATAAAAACAATAATATGTATGAAATAATGAAAAGTTCTTTTTATCAGGATTTAGTTAAATGCGGGGAAGATTCAGAATTTGAGATTAAAAAGATGGAGAGTAGTTTGAATGTTTACAAAGTTGATTTAGAATCTGATGCGAAATCATTAAGTACTCAACAAATCAATTTATTTTTAGCATATAATATCGGTCAATATCTTCTTAAACTTTTCAATCAACATAGTATTGTTATAAAATGCCTTGCTAATGGAAAAGACTATTTAGGCACTAAATATAAGTACACGCTTGGAGATTTTCATACAAGCATTTATATTGTTGTTTATAAAGACGAAAATTATTTAGATTATAAGAAACGTGTGGAGGATAGTATAAAAACAAATTATGTAGAAAAAGTATTCAGGCCTGCATATGTGTATGGTAGCAATTATCCTATTAAAAATAATGATCAAAAACTTCTAAAAAATAGTTTAAGGCATACAACAAATACCTCTATAGATTTTTTAGGTATAATTAAAGAAGATGATTTGGAGAGATATACTAAATCTGTAAAACAGTCTCTATATCAGCTAACTCAGATTGATGATACTTTATATGTTACTGTTTATCTAGTAAATAATCAATTAGTTATCTATACAAATAAGGATTTTTTAGATTTTGAGACTTTTGTTAAACTTTAAAGAAAAAAATTTATTGCTAATAGAAGATATTTAGAAACTCCAAAATATAATAAGATATAACTCTAGCAATCTTGTAAAATCAATTTTCTTAATTTAAAAAAATTAATTTTTAGAGGCGCCAAGTAGAAATGCATCTTGCAATATTAGATAGCAAATTATATACATAAACGAGGAAAGAGTAGAATGAAAATTTTATTAAACAAATACACTCCAACACTAGCCAAGTTAAATTATTTAGCAGATCAAGATGCAATTGTAATTGCTCCGCTTGATACGCAGAAAAAATATGAAAAATACCTTATGAAAGGTAATAGATTACCAAAAATAATATATTTAGAAGACTATACATTACCAAAGATGATTTCAATTATCAGAGAATCTATTGATGTGGATAGTATAGAGGAAGTTTTAACACTTGATGAGCATTATATGTGGCATGCGGGTTTTCTAAACGATTACTTCAAGAAAAAAAATTCATCATATTTAGTTAATTCATTGTTTCAGGATAAATATTTAATGAGATCTGTACTGTTTGAGATAGTACCTCAGCCTATGTTTCGTCTTATTGAGACGCAAAAAGATATCGAATTATTTTGGAAAAATACAGCAGGAGATAAATCTATAATTAAACCTCGATTTGGAGCAGCTTGTGTTGGGATAAAAAAATATTCTAGAGGTGAACAAATTCCGGAGAAGTTCATTAATTCTCAGTATATTATTGAAGAGTACGTAGATTTACAAAAAATGCTGACTTGTGATGGTTATTCGCAAGGTAGTAATATAATCAGATTTTACTCACATGAATATGAAGAATTATTATTGGGAACAATTGGAACTAGTGATGAATTCACAGTCAGAACGAATAGTCTCTATGAAAAAAATATCCCCTTTTTACGAAAAATATTTAGTGAATGTAGCAAAGTTCTTAAAGAATTTGTTAATGACTACTCAATTATTCCTTTTCACTTTGAATGGTTTTTTGATGAGAACAAGGGGGAATTTGTATTTTGTGAAGTAGGAAAAAGATTTGGTGGAGGCGATATTCCAAATTTAATTCAAAGAAGTTTTGGTGTTAACATTTTTGAAGAATTTTGGGGAAATGTCTTTGATAATAAAGAGCTACATCCAAGTACTGATTTAGAACGTCCTAAATTTATTTCTGCTACATATTGTCCATATAAAAAACGAGGAAAACTAGTTTCGGCTCCTGATATGGAATTATTTGAATGGACTGATGAGATATATGTATTTTCAAAAGTAGGAGAGGAGTCAGATGGTATAACTTCTGTAGTAGAAGGAGATTTTATTGCAATTATTGTAAGTGAGACCGAGGAACAACATAATCAAAAATTGTCTAAACTACGGGAACTATCTGAGCAGTTTATATGGGAGGAACGTTTTGAAAGACGTTAAGAAAAAGAATATTTTATACTTAGTTAGTAGTAAAGGGGTGTCTCGTATAGGAGATACTATGTTTGATTTTGCTAACAATACATTTCTTGCTGGGATTAATCCAACTTCACTATCATTAGTTGCAGTATATCAGTCGCTAGAAAGTGTGATAGGTGTTCTATTTAATTTATTTGGTGGTGTATTTGCGGATAGTTTTAAAAGAAAAAAAATTATTATTGCTACAAATATCTTGTGTGGTATTGCTTGCTTAGTACTTTCATTCATATCACAAGATCAATGGTTGGTTTATGCAATTGTACTAACTAATGTAATTTTGGCATTCATGAGTACTTTTTCTGGACCATCTTATAAAGCTTTTACGAAAGAAATTGTAAAAAAGGATAGTATATCACAACTTAATTCATTGCTAGAGACAACAAGTACTGTAATTAAAGTAACAATTCCTATGGTGGCAATTTTTTTATATAAGCTACTTGGGATACATGGTGTGTTACTATTGGATGGATTGTCGTTTCTAATAGCTGCTTTACTAATTTTCTTTATTGTACCTATTAATGAAGCAGTGGTCACAAAGGAGAAAATGACATTCAGAGGAATCATTAATGATTTAAAAATTGGATTTAAGTATGTTTACAATCATAAGTCAATCTTTATTATTATCGTACTTTCTGCACTTGTTAATTTTTTTCTAGCTGCTTATAATTTATTATTGCCCTATAGTAATCAAATGTTTGGAGAAATTTCAACTGGACTTTATGGCACCTTTTTAACAGCGGAAGCAATCGGCGGATTTATTGGAGCAATATTAAGTAGTTTTGTGAATAAAAAGTTATCAAGTAAGAAATTAATGTTGTTTCTATCTTTATCAGGACTAGTGTTAATGTTAGCTACTCCGTTTTATATTATGTTTCATAATGTAATTATTTTAGCTATTTCTCCAGCACTTTTTAGTTTATTTTTTTCTATCTTTAATATTCAGTTTTTCTCTATTGTTCAAAGAGATGTCGATAACGAATTTTTAGGGAGAGTGTTTGGTATTATATTCACAGTAGCTATTCTTTTTATGCCTATTGGTACTGGTTTTTTTTCGGTAGTATTAAATCCTAATAATACTTTTAATCTTTTTATTATTGGTGCGTCTATTACAGTATTATCGCTTGTATTTGGAATACTATTTAAAAGATATAATATGAGTTGAAATATATTACTAAGCGAAAATAAGTAAGAAATTACCTCAAAAGAAAATAAAAGCACAGAGCTAATATAAACTGCACCCCAAAAGTTAGACAGAAAAATCGGCTCTTTTCTACCATTTGTCAAGTCTATCAAGGCTTTAAGTAAAAAAATGAGCTAAGACAGTAGCTATTATGGGCTCTTTGTCAACTGTAGTGGGTGACGAAAAGCTAACATCTAGAGAGGACCGGATAGGTCCTCTTTTTATGTATGTTCAGTGTGATGAAGACACGCTTCTTAAAGTTGATGAAGTTTCTAAAACCGAAGCCCAAGCGTTTAATGTCTTTAA
>ENA-OPVG01000448-OPVG01000448.1-human-gut-metagenome-genome-assembly--contig:-NODE-448-length-36241-cov-4.861272_pt1 | contig 36241 bp, 28 predicted proteins | sample MGYA00241093_ERZ501975 | MGnify/ENA primary metagenome ERZ501975 (study PRJEB25962, sample SAMEA2042993) | human gut metagenome | biome: human gut; feature: human-associated habitat; material: faeces... | reverse complement strand
ATACGCAGTGGATTGCTCCGAATTCTTTACATGCACGCTCTGTATTTTCTTTCATTCCGCCTTTTCCGATGATAACGCGTACACCTGTGAGCTTTACGAATTCATACTCAAATTTTTCCATACGCATGCTTGTTGTCGGACCAACCGATACCATTTGGAATTTATCGTTTTCAAGAGGTCTGATAATAGGACCCGCATGGAAAATCGCATTATTTCTTACATCTACCGGAAGTTCTCTTCCCTCTTCAACAAGTCTTCTGTGGGCAACGTCACGGCATGTTGTCATGCTTCCGTCAAGATAAATAATATCTCCGACTTTAATATCTTCCAAATCCTGTGCCGTAACAGGTGTTATAAGTACCTTTTTTCCGTCTCTGATTTCTACCATTATAAAGTCACCTCCGAATGTGTTGTAATTGTATAATTAAGGTCTTTATCAAAAATAATGTGTCCTCTTCTGTGGCTCCAGCATCCGACATTTACAGCCACACCGATTGCAGAAGGATGACGTGCCGTATTTTCAATGTTTACGCCCATTACCGAATATTTACCGCCCATGCCCTGTGGTCCTAAACCGATTGAATTAATACCATCTTCAAGAAGTCTCTCCATTTTTGCGGCTCTTTCATTTTCATTATGTGAACCGATAGGTCTCATGAGTGCCTTCTTTGAAAGAAGTGCCGCTGTCTCCACAGATGTTGCAACGCCGACGCCCACAAGAAGCGGAGGACATGCGTTAAGACCGTAGCTTGTCATTACATCAAGGACAAATTTTGTTACGCCCTCGTAGCCTTCGCCCGGCATAAGAACCATTGCTTTTCCTGGAAGCGTACATCCGCCGCCTGCCATATATGTATATATTTCGCATGAATCACTATCTGGTACAATATCCCAGAATACTGTAGGAGTTCCTTTTCCGACATTTTTTCCGGTATTATACTCGTCAAATGTTTCAACGCTGTTGTGTCTTAAAGGTGCTTCAAATGTTGCCTGCACAACCGCTTCTTTAAGAAGTGTCTCAAGTTCTCCAATCAACGGAAATTTTGTTCCGCATTTTACCCAGAACTGAAGCACACCTGTATCCTGACAGCTAGGTCTGTTAAGTTCAACCGCAAGTTTCTGATTTTCAAACATTGTGTTATAAATTGTCTTTGATAAAGGACTGTCCTCCTTATCTCTCAACTCCTGAAGTTTTGCGATTACATCATCAGGCAGTTTCTTTGCCGTATAAGCAATAAACTTAGCCATGTAATCTGTAAGCTGTTTTACCTGTTCTTCCTTTGACATAATAAATCCTCCTTGTTTTTATGAAGTAAAAATCCGAGCTCCAATGTGAGGAGAGGATTTTAACCTCCTTGTTTTTACGAAGTAAAAGTTACATTTTCGACTTTTATATTGATACTTTTTTACTTAATCCGCAAAAAGCATTTGTTTTTACGGAAAAAACGGATATAAAATCGGTAAAAGTATCATACTCACTATCGTTGAAACTATAATCAACGGAATTCCCGATTTTGCATAATCCTTAAATGTATATCCGCCCGCTCCTATTACCATTGTGTTTGCAGGCATTCCTATCGGTGTAGCATAAGCACATGAGCCACCAATTACGCAAGCCATAAGTACGGCACTCGGGTCAGCCCCGATTGCTTCCGATATTGACAAGCATATCGGAACCATAAGTGCTGTCGTTGCTGTGTTACTCATAAAATTAGTGAGCACACAACAAAGAATAAATACTACAAATGTAAGTAAATACGGTGACGGGTTATCTCCAAGAAAGCTGATGACTTTATTTGCAAGAAGCTCTCCCGCACCTGATTTCTGAAGTGCTGACGCAAGCGAAAGTGTACCGCCAAACAAAAATATTGTTTTTAAATCTATTGATTTTAATGCCTGCTTTTCAGAAATTACACCCGTAACTACGAGAAGCAGTGCTCCGATACAGCCCACAACGCAAAGCTTAATTCCGATTTTTTCTTCAAAAATCATTCCGATAAGAGTTAAAATCAAAATTATAAGAGACAGCCACTGTTTCCACTTAGGAACATCTGAATAATCTTTCTGTTCGCCGTACACCGAATCTCCCGACGGCTTTGTGTCAGGCAGAAGCTTGTATCCTATCAATGCGAAAAATAAAATTCCCGTTATAAGAATCGGTAAACCGATTTTTGTATATTCAAAAAATCCGAACGATTTTCCGATTTCCTGCATTGCCGATTGGGCAATCAGATTTCCCGGTGCACCTATAAGCGAAAGATTTCCGCCCATAGCCGCCGCAAATACAAGCGGCATAAGAAGTTTTGACCTTGAATATCCTGATTTTGCCGCAATTCCTATAACAACCGGAATAAGAACCGCCGCTGTTCCCGTATTTGAAAGCACCCCACTCATCAATCCCACAATCACCATAATTGCGATGATAAGCTGTCTTTCCGACTTAGCAAAATGTGTAACCACTCCTCCGATTTTGTTTGCCATTCCTGTCTCAAACAATGCTCCTCCGACAATGAACATGGCTACGAATAAAATTACATTGCTGTCAATAAATCCTGAAAAAGCTGTTTTCCAATCAAGCACTCCCGTTATGATAAGTCCGATACAGACAATCATTGATGTAACACCAAGCGGAAGTTTTTCCCATATGAACATTATGATTGCAAACAGCAAAAATACTAATGTTATTGCTGCATGACTCATTAGCAACCCTCCTTATTATTTACATCATATCTTTAGTGAAATAACACGGCCGTTTGTTTATTTCCCTTTGCTTGATTGCATTATATTAATAACTTATGTTGTTGTAAATTTATAAAAACTAATGGTTTTATAAGTTTTTTTTATGCCTTTTATATAAATTTATTCATTTTCACCAAAAATATGGTATACTGAATACAATATTAAAAAACATTATCCGCTGAACAGTGCAATAAAGCACTCCTACGGATTTTTACAAAATGAGGTTTTTATGAAGATTGTACAATTAGAATATTTTTGTGCGGTTGCAAGACTGCACAGCATAACGCAGGCTGCAGCCGAGCTTTATGTTACACAGCCCGCTGTTTCAAGTGCAATTAAGGAACTTGAAAAAGAATTTAACGTCAGTCTGTTTAACCGTTCAAAAAATCATCTGACGCTTACAAAAGAGGGTGAATTATTTTACCAGAAAGCTCAAAAGCTTCTCGCCGAGTACAAACAAACGCTTAACCAGCTTCACGACATAGGCAGAACTATTTCAGCGGTAAAAATAGGAATCCCACCTCTTTTGAGCACAATATTTTTTCCTGAAATGATTAATGATTTTCACAGGGAATATCCCGACATTCCTTTTGAATTATTTGAATATGGCTCAATCCGTGCTGCCAATCTCGTGCATGAAGGCATACTTGACGCAGCATTGGTAAATATGCACTTTTATGAAATAGATAAGCTTAATTCCATACAGATTATGCAGGATAAAATCGTTTTTTGTGTATCAAAAAATCACCCCTTTGCCAAAAAGAAAGAGGTGACTTTTGACATGATTAAAGACATGCCACTTATTATGTATAACACCGATTCTGTACAGAACGAAACTCTTGATGCAATATTTAAAAATTCGGCGATAAAGCCAAATGTCATACTGCACGCAAGCCAGCTCTACACAATAAAAAGCTTTATCTGCGAGGAATGTGCCGGAGCATTTTTGTATTCGTCGCTTTTAAAAAAGCTTCCCGGTGTTGTCGGAATTCCAATTACTCCCACAATACACCAAAGCATCGGTCTCGTATGGAAAAAAGGCAGTTACACAACCGACAGTACCGATAAATTTATTTCATTTGTAAAAAAACACACTATTTTATAGGAATTTATCAAGTTCAGTCTCAACACGCTTATTGATTTTAACCTTAGGATTTTCCGTAATCGTTCCTCTTGAGACAACCATTTTTACATGGCGTAATGCTCTGAGGTCATCGAGCGGATTTTCCTCGGTTACAATCATATCTGCACATTTATCTTTTTCGAGCGTACCGGTAATATCACCGATTCCCGCCATTTCGGCGGCTCTTGCAGTTGCCGTATACAGTGCAAACGCATTGGAAACACCCGTATATTTGTGGAAATAATACAATTCTCTCCAAAAATCATACTGTGTAATCCACGGACATCCGACATCATTGCCAAGAACGACAGGTATATCATTTTCAAGTGCTGCTTTCGCACATGCAATTATTCCCTCAAACACAACATTTCCGTTAAACTGTTCAACTTCAGTTGCGTTAGTAATTGAACGATCAAACAATGCATACGGAAGTGCAGGTGAAATTGTTGTACAAAGAAATGCCTTTCTTTCCTTGAATAACTTAATTGTATCATCATCAATTTTTGCACCGTGTTCAATTGAGTCAACTCCATTTTCAAGTGCAACACGCACCCCCTGCGGAGATTCAACATGTGCAGCAACGACATAGCCATTTTCATGTGCCTTGTCACAGACTGCCTTTACCATTTCAGGAGACATTTTTAATTCACCCGGAACACCTTTTTCTTTTGCGTCCATTACGCCGCCTGTAATCATAAGCTTTATCAAATCAACCTTTTCTTTTTCCGATTGCTCCAGATGTTTTAATGCTGTATCTATACTGTCCGCTGCAACAGCAACAGAACCAGCCATATGTCCGCCAGGCACGGAAATTCCTTCATTAGCGGCAAGTATTCTTGGTCCCATCTTTGTTCCCGCATTAATCTCATCTCTTAATTTTGTATCAAAACTTTCTAGTCCGCCAACCGTTCTTATTGTTGTCACACCGCTCATAAGCTCTGTTTTTGCAAATCCGGCAACCATACCGTATGCAATTGAACGCATAAGTGCATTTCCCATAAGTATTTTTACCAGTTTCTCATTATCACGCTGTTTTTTCTGCGGCTTGCCATTACCTGCAAGGTGAACATGCATATTTATAAGACCGGGCATAATATATCTGCCTTTTAAATCAACTTTTTCATATCCATTCAAATCCGTGCCTGCCTTGACAATATCCTCAATTTTATCATTGTCCGTAAGTATGACGAAGCCCTCTTTTACCTGCATATCTTTGGTTCCGTCAAGTATTTTTCCGTTAATATAAGCATATTTCATATTTTTATACTCCCTGTTTTTGAGATTTTTATTTAATACCAATTAAACAAAATCTTACGCACTGATTGACTTTCCTGTGTAAAGCTGATAATATCTGCCTTTTTCTTCCATAAGCTGGTCATGTGTACCACGCTCAATAATTCTTCCCTGTTCCATAACCATAATACAGTCTGCATTCCGTACCGTAGAAAGACGATGAGCGATAACAAATGAAGTTCTTCCTGTCATAAGTGCATCCATACCACGCTGTACAAGTTTTTCTGTACGTGTATCAATAGAAGAAGTCGCCTCATCAAGAATAAGAACAGGAGGATCTGCAACTGCTGCTCTCGCTATTGCAAGAAGCTGACGCTGTCCCTGACTAAGGTTCGCACCACCGCCGGTAAGCACTGTGTTATAACCATCAGGAAGTCTTTTTATAAATCCGTCAGCATTAGCAAGCTTTGCGGCAGCCATACATTCTTCATCAGTTGCATTAAGTCTTCCATATCTGATATTGTCCATAATCGTGCCTGTAAAAAGGTTAGTATCCTGCAAAACAATGCCCAGGCTTCGGCGTAAATCGTCTTTTTTAATATGATTAATATTAATTCCATCATAACGGATTTTACCATCCTGTATATCATAAAACCTGTTAATAAGGTTGGTAATTGTTGTCTTTCCGGCTCCGGTAGAACCTACAAACGCAAGCTTCTGACCCGGTTTTGCGAACATTTTTATATCGTGAAGCACGATTTTATCAGGATTATATCCAAAATCAACTCCATCAAATGTAACATCACCCTGAAGTCTTGTATACATTTCATCTTTATTTGCAGCATTTGGTTTTTTCCATGCCCACATCTCTGTCTGTTCTTCAGTTTCATGGATTTCACCATTTGAATCATAACATATATTTACAAGTTCAACATCACCTTCATCTGTCTCCGGTACTTCATCGCAAAGGTCAAATACCCTGCCGGCACCTGCCATAGCCATTACAATGCTGCTTACCTGCTGGCTTATCTGTGTTACAGGCTGTGTGAAACTCTTGTTTAATGAAAGAAATGCTACAAGTGTACCGATTGTAAGTCCGGAAAAGCCGCTTAACGCAAGCACACCACCTACAAGTGCACATAAAACATAACTTATATTTCCTATATTTCCATTGATAGGCATTGTAATATTTGCAATTTTATTAGCATTGTTGGCACTTTCTCTTAACTTGTTATTAATCTGCTTAAACTGTTCAAGACTTTCCTGCTCATGACAGAATACCTTAACAACCTTCTGCCCTTCCATCATTTCCTCAATATAAGCATTTACTTTACCGATATCTTTCTGCTGTTCAACGAAATATCTGCCGGATGCAGCGGAAAGCTTTGATGTCACAAAAAGCATAATTGCAACCATAATAACAGATACAATTGTAAGTGGTATATCAAGAACTATCATACTTACAAATGTTGATACAAGTGTTATAAGCGAATTAAGAACCTGTGGAATACTCTGGCTTATAAGCTGTCTTAATGTATCAATATCATTTGTGTATACCGACATGATATCTCCATGTGCATGTGTATCAAAGTATCTGATTGGAAGTGATTCCATATTAGTAAACATCTCTGTACGGAGCTTTTTCATAGTACCCTGACCAACATTTACCATAATTCTGTTATATCCGTATGAACATAAAACACCCACTGCAAATATTGCTACAAGTTTTAAAAGAGCCTGTGCAAGCGGTGAATAATCAGGAACTGCCATCTGTGTAAGCGGCACAATGTAATTATCAATAAGTTTCTGTATAAATAAAGTTCCACACAATGTCGTAATTGCCGAAACCAATATGCAAACGACCACCATGAAACATGCCAATTTGTAATTTTTTACTATATAAGAAAGAAGTCTTTTTAATAATAAAAGCGGATTCTTCTCTTTGTTCTCATTTTTATTTTTCATGTCTTCCTCCTATTCTCACTATTCTGCCGATTCATCGAAATCACCGCCGCCCTGCATCTGGACTTCACAGATTTCGCGGTAAACTTTGTTATTTTGCATAAGATTTTCATGTGTATCAAAGCCACTGACTTTTCCATCTTCAAGAACAATAATTCTGTTGGCATCCTGAATACTTGAAATTCTCTGCGAAACTATAAGCTTTGTTGTTCCCGGAATTTACTGGGCAAATGCCTGTTTGATTTTTGCGTCTGTTGCAGTATCTACAGCACTTGTCGAATCATCAAGAATAAGAACCTTTGGTTTTTTAAGCAATGCTCTCGCAATACAGAGTCTCTGTCTCTGACCACCTGAAACATTAGTACCGCCCTGTTCTATCCATGTATCATACTTCTTAGGCATTCTCTCGATAAATTCATCAGCACATGCCTGTTTACATGCCTCAACACAATCTTCATATGAAGCATTGTCATCACCCCATCTGAGATTGTCAAGTATTGTTCCTGAAAACAGGACATTTTTCTGTAATACTACAGCCACCTGATTACGGAGTGCATCCATATCATAAGTTCTTACATCTTTTCCGCCAACACATACAGAACCTTCAGTAACATCATAAAGACGGCTTATAAGGCTCACAAAACTTGATTTTCCGCATCCTGTACCACCAATAATACCAATTGTCTCACCTGCATTAATATGAATATCAATATCATGTAAAGTATCCTCTGTACTGTTTTTTCTGTATGAAAAATTAACATGATTAAAATCGATTCTTCCGTCTTCCACTTCTTCATAAGGTTTTTCCGGATTGGCAAGGTCAGCTTTTTCATTAAGAACTTCTGAAATACGTCTTGCACTTGCCGCACTCATTGAAACCATTACAAATATCATTGAAAGCATCATAAGTGACATAAGCATACTCATTACATAACTGAACATTGATGTAAGATTACCAGTTGTAATTGAACCTGACACAATAAAATGTGAAGCAAACCATGACAATGCAACAATACATCCATATACAACAAGCATCATCGTCGGGTTGTTAAATGCAAGAAATGACTCGGCTTTAACAAATGTTTTATAAAGATTATCTGCCGCTTTGTTAAACTTTTTCTTTTCATGGTCCTCACGTACAAATGCCTTAACAACACGGATTCCTGAAATATTCTCCTGAACGCTCGCATTAAGTTCATCATATTTTTCAAAACCTGATGTAAAAACCGGTGTTACTTTATATATAATAAAGAAAAGTACAAATCCCAAAAATATAAGTGCAACAAAAAATATAAGACTTAATCTCGGACTTATTATTACGCACATTGTAATACTGCAAATCATCATGAGAGGTGCTCTCACCGCAATTCTTATTATCATCTGATAAGCATTCTGTACGTTAGTTACATCAGTTGTCATACGTGTTACAAGACCTGCTGTACTGAATTTATCAATATTAGAAAATGAAAATGTCTGTATATTTTCATACATTTTCTCTCTCAGATTACACGCAAATCCTGTTGATGCCGCCGCCGCATACTTTCCTGCCTGTATACCACAAAAAAGACTCAAAAATGCTATAACAAGCATTATTCCACCGTAAATACCGACCTTTCTCATATCTCCAGCCTGTATTCCTTTATCAATTATTGAAGCTGTTATAAATGGAATAAGAATTTCCAAAAAAACTTCAACTGCAGTAAATATTGGCGTTATAATTGATTCTTTTTTATATTTGCCAATACATTTTGCTAATGTTTTTATCATATTTTTATCATTCTCCCTTCGATTAAATTCACCTTATCAGTCTACAGTCATCATGACTTAATACTGTCATATACTCTCTGCAAAAGATTTCTAAGCTGTTCTTTTTCATCATCATTAAGTGTCTTTAAAAGTTCCCTCTCATTTTCATCCATTGAAGCTCTTGCCGTCTTGCATATCTCCTCACCTTTTGCCGTGAGCTTTACATGTTTGATTCTTTTATCATTTGAATCATAAAACCCCTCTATCATCCCCTTTTTTTCCAGACGTGCAGCAATTCCTGCCATCATTGCCTGTTTAACTTCAAAATGCTTTTCAAGTTCTTTTAGCGTTATCGTCTCATCGGCTGCCTCGCTGATAGTTGCGAGGACCTTAATCTGCGAAAGGGTGACATCATCGCACATCAACGTATTATTAGCCTTTCTTCCAAGTGCATCGTTAAGTCTCTTTATAAGTTCACCACAATGCAATGTTTCTCCAAACATATGCTCATTCCTTTTCATAAAATTTTATAAATAGTTTCTTCTAGATTTTCTAATATATTACAAAAATAACAGCACGCTGTCAATAGCGTGCTGTTATTTTACGTTTTTATTATCTGTTTTTACAAACAGTTTTTATTTTGCTCTCTTTCTGTCGTATACGACTACTCCTGCCATTCCTGCCAATGCAGCAGCAAGAATTATCATATACATGAACATGCCTAAGCTGTCACCTGTTGAAACTGATGAATCCGGTGTTACAGTTGAGTCCGGTGTCTCTGTTGTACCTGGTGTCTCTGCTGTACCCGGTGTCTCATTATTTCCTGGATTTTCAGGTGTTGACGGTGTTATATCGCTTCCTGAATCCTTTGCTGCGTATACTACAGCATATGGGCTGAATGACTCTGCCTCGAATGAGAAACCATTTTCATCCGCTGTAACTGCTACACTTTCAAGAACTCCGTTGTTATTCATATGGAATACATACAGATTGTAATCTGCTGCATTGATTCCTTTTTTGTATGACATAGTAATCTTAATCTTACCGCTTGAAAGCTTAACGACTTTTCCGTCTGTTGTTTTAAGTGAAATATCATAATAATCCGCATTCTTTGAATCGAATCCCTTGATATTCTTTTCAGCAATAGCCGCATCAATCTTTTCAGATGTCGAAGCTGCTGTTTTCTCAACATTTAACTTAATTTCACTTACTGTAAGGTCTTTGCCTTCTTCATCTTTAACCTTTATGTCACCTACTGATGCAATATCCTTGAAATCAGCAGTATCTTCATTTCCATCAAGGTCAACTTTGATGTCTGTCTTACCTGGATCGTCAGGTTCAACAACAGGCTGCTTTTTAACAAGACCGTTGATTGCATCTGTTATTGCCTTTGCCATTGCATCTACCTTTGCCTGGTCTTCTGATGTAAGTGTTCTGTCTACTGCTTCGATTGCCTTTGTTACTGCTGAAAAATCCTCATAATCATCTTTGTTGAGGGCTTCTGCTGACTTAATAGCCTCATCTACTGCTGTGTAGTCTGCTGCAACCGGTTCCGGCTTAACATTTCCTGATTTATAGTATGCAGGTGTCCAACCCTCAAAGTAATCTTCAAGTTTTACTGCTGATGCTTCTTCATCAGTCATCTTATTAACGCCTGCAGCTCTGCTTGAAGTGCTTACCTTTGTTCCGTCTGCAAGATGTGTATTATATTCATAATACTTAGCCTTTGCAGGTGTTACATTACTCATTGAAGTAAATCCTGCAGGAGCGATAGTATTAGCATCTTCAACTTCTGTATTTAAGAATACAACCTTTGAATCTGCTCTCCATGGTCTTGCAAAATATGTCTTTGTTATACCTTTGTTAATTCCCGGATAAGAAGTCTTTACAACTTTACAATTGTTGAAAAGATAACCTAACTGTGAAAGTGCCTTTGACGCAACAATGATACTTCCTGAAGCTGCTTTGTCACCGTATCCATACATGCTTAATGTACAGCTGTCGAATACCGCACTACCATCACCGCAGATATAATCTGTTGTACCTTCGATGACACAATTCTTAAAATATGTATGCTCTGTATTATTTCCTGTAAACATTGTATCCTGTGAACTTAAGAACTGGCAGTCCTTGAATTCGCTCTGGTCTGCTTCAATGAAAATAACACATGCTCTTTCCTTATTTTTATAAAGTTTGATATCGGCATCTGTTGCTTTAGAACGGTCAACCTTAGAGTTATCTCCACCTTTGCCTACGCCATCTGCAACTTCTTCTGTTGTCATATATCTGTTGAATGAACTTTCATATATAACACCTTCTGAACGGAACGCTGTAGCTGTAGGAAGTACATTAACTGTTGCTCCCCAGTGGCCTGTACCCATTCCGATTTCAACTCCTTTTTCATACTTATCAACTGCTCTTGCTTCACTGTAATAACCGTTCATATCGGCACTGTAATAAGTATAACCTGAACCATAATACCATGTTATTGTTGAGCCTGCTTCACTTGAAATAGTAACATAAGGAGTATCAACCATAACCTGCTCTCTGTATAAAGCATCTGTAAGAGTAATTGTTACTCTCTCTGTTGTTCTTGTCATTCTGCCTATATACTTAACTGCATCTGTTATAGTCTCAAACTGCTGGCCCTTACCCACTTTTACCTCAGCCTGATATTCAACAGGTGATGTATCTGCTTCTGTTTCAAGATAAACATCATTCAAAACATCTGCACTGCCGACACTTACATGGTCATATGCGGTATACTTTTCAGATACAACTGATGTATCGTACTCGCCTGCCCTTAACTGTGCTTTGTATCCGTCACCTGTTACATCGAATGAATAAGAATAGCTACTGTCTGATTTGTTTGTAAATGTAATCTTTGTAACATCTGAAGCTTTGTCGTCTGATGTTACGAACTTACCTGAAACATTAACCTTTGCTCTCTGTGTTGCAGCAATTTTTACATCTGTATAATCTCCTGCTGCCTTGTTTAACTTTTCTGTAACTTCATAATCGTCAACGCCGCCTAATACTACTGAATAGTTTGAGCTTGAATTAATACTTACATTTGAAAAACTGTAAGAACCGTCTGTCTGTGCTTTTACATCAACATCAATCGTTGAAAGCTTTGAATTATCAGGTACAAATTTAACTGAAACTGTTCCTTTTACAGCATCTGCCGGAATTCCCATAATACTTCCTGAAACTGTTGCAACTGCATCAGCAACTGCCTCAAAGTCTTTAACAGCCGTAGCATCTTCACCTGTAAGTTCAAGAATATTGCCGTTATCGGTATCATTAATCTTAAATCCTACAGCACTTATTGATACTTCGTACTTGGCACTGCCGTTTACTCTCTTTAATACAACGGAATACTTGCCGTTGCTGTCAACCTGTGCAGTAACCGTCTTTGCAGAACTGTCTGTAAGACTGTCAAACTTAATCTCTGTAATTCCATTTTCTGCTGCATTTGCCACTGTACCTGTAACTGTGACATTTATAATCGGATTATATTCTGTCAAAGCCATTGTTCTGACCTTAACATCTCCGCCTGATATAACAGGAAGATACTTCTGTCCTTCTTTTTCAACAATATAACCTGTAATATCATCCACTGTTACAGACTGTGTTGTTGTCTTCATCTGAACAGAATATCCGCTGTCAGCACTGCCGATATATACAGGTCTGTCAGTTGCAGCATTTGAACATAACTGCTCATATTTTACTTTTGTTGTGTCATCTTTTACCGGAAGATATAATACGCTTCCCTGTCTGAAACGAAGTTTGTCACTGTCATATGTAACACCACTGTTTCCTGCATCCCGTGACACATACAAAATGCCGCCGGACTCTCCGGCTGTTCCATCAAGAATTTCCCCTGCTGCAGGTGCTTTCTTACTTGAATTCGCTGAAAACGAATACGTTATTTTTCTCGTCTGAGTATCCGCGGCCTTTGCCGTAACGCCTAATCCTACAGGCATCCCCGATACAATCAAAGTAACCGCAGAAACTGCCGCAAATACCTTTCTAAATAATTTGTTAAATCGCATAAAACCCTCCGAACATTTTACTAAATTATATTTTTAACCACACACTTCCTTTCATTATCACGCTTACCATTAATAAAACACGCAGTGAACTAATAACTAAAAATACCCATAAGAAAAAGAAAAGACTTTTGCGTATGCGTTTTATTAAAGTATGTATAAATAATACACTTATATTATAAATGTGTCAATGGATTTTACTGATTATTATATTTTTTTGTTAGTTTTTCACAAAAACTCTCATTAAATCTTTACTAATATCTTCCCCTTACATTCAAATGTTTGAAGCTGTATGCAAAATATGCTATTTCTGCTATAGCTGTAATTGTCCACGAAAATACATAGACAAGATACAATGATGGTATAGAGTGAAAATATGCAAATATTGTATATACCCATGCAACCCTGAATACACACGAACCGCTTATAACAATAATTGTAGGTCCAACACTCTTTCCTATACCCCTCGATGCAGCAATTGATGCATCCATAAATGCAGATACCGCATACGAAAAAGCCATAATCTTTATTCTTGCCATCCCGGCGTCTATAACTGCCGGCTCACTAGTAAACAACGACAACAACTGGCGTCCAAACACAAAAAGTACAGTTCCAAGAATTCCTGCCGCACAAAATGAATATGCAATGCTTATAAAATAGCTGTGAAGCATTCTCTTTTTATTTCCAGCGCCCATGTTCTGCCCCATAAAACTTGAACACGCTGTATAAAACGCTGACATTACATTATATATAAGTGCATCAAAATTGGCAGCTGCGGAATTGCCCGAAACCATAACAGAATCAAATGAATTCACACCTGTCTGGATAAAAAGGTTTGCAATCGCAAATATTGCGTTCTGGATTCCTGCCGGGATTCCAAGCATAAGAATCGCTTTCGCTGCATTCTTGTTTATTCTTACCTGTGAAAGACGAAGCTTGCACACATCATTTCTTCGCAAAAGATTAGTCATAATAAGTGTTGCTGAAATATACTGTGAAATAATACTTGCCATTGCTACACCCTGTTCTGCCAGACGAAATCCAATAACAAATATAAGATTAAGGCATACATTTACTATTCCTGCTATAAAAAGATAGAGTAACGGACGCTTTGTATCTCCTCCGGCACTCATAACAGCATTACCAAAGTTGTATACTGCCATGGCAGGCATACCAAGTGCATATATTCTGAAATAAAGCATCGCACCGTCTATAAGTTCTTCTTTTGTATTTAATAGATTCAGCAATAAATGTGCACATGAAATACATATAATGCTTACAATAATTCCAACAATCAGGCACAGAATAAATGCTGTTTGAATTGTATCTTTCAAATCTTTGTGCTGTCTTGCACCAAGCTGCCTTGCCACTATTACATTGACACCACAACCCATTCCTATAAGAAATCCTGTAAAAAGCGTCACTAAAATTGTAGTCGAACCAACCGCCCCAAGTGCCTCATAGCTTGCAAATTTACCGACAACTGCCACATCGGACATATTAAAAAGAACCTCAAGAACCTGCGACATCATAAGCGGTATACTGAAAAGAACTATCTTTTTCCACAAAGAACCGCTTGTCATATCCATTCCACAGGACGTATTTTCTGTTTTTATTCCACTCATAAAAAATTTCCTCATATCAGGTATAATTAACTTTAGTTTTTGCACGTAATCCGGCCTTTAAATCACGCCAAATCTACGCAGCAGTTAATTATACTAACACCTGATATGAGAAAATGCAACATATCTTATATTAATTTTTAATATTATTAATTTAAAGTTTTAATTTCAATATAATAACGTATCACTATAATAATCTGCCTTATGAACTCTAAGCAGTTTTTATTACATCTTAAAATATGACACACTCTCAGCCAGCTTGTCAGCAATCTCCCTAAGCTTGACGGCTCCCGAATACACTTCCTTAAACGTATCTGTAACCTTCTGCGTCTCCTCAAATGTTCTCTGAGTGCTTTCCATATTTTGTCCCGCAATTTCTGCAAGTTCTTCAACGGCACCAGACACCTTATTTCTTGAACCTTCAAGTTTAACCGTACTGTTCATTATTAATTCTATGCTGTCCTTTGAACTGCGTATATCATTAAGAACCTGTCCCACAATAATACGGGTCTCTTCCATGCTTTCGCTCTGACTTATAACTATATCCTGCATTTTCTGCATAATCTCGACAGATTTATACGAATCCTGCATAAGAACCTTTGTTATATCGTCAATCTGCTTACTTGAATCATTAGACTGCTCCGCGAGCTTCTTTATCTGCTGTGCAACAACAGCAAAGCCTTTTCCGGCTTCACCTGCTCTTGCCGCCTCTATAGACGCATTAAGGCTCAAAAGATTAGTCTCTTCAGCAACCGCCGAAATAAATGAGATTGCCGAATTAATTTTGTTTACAGACTCATTTGTGCGGTTTGTCTGCTCTTTTACTTCTTCAATTATATCTTTTACATTATCATTGATATTGCACAATTTAAAAAGCGTCTCAGAAACCTTTGTTCCTGACTTCTGCATAGACACGGCTGATTCGTTAAGAAGAGCCGCCTCTGATGTAGTCTCGCTGATGTTGTTTTCCATAATCTTCATATGGTCAAACGCAGCTTTGGAATTGGCTGACTGTATTGATGAATTTTCAACCATCTGATTAACGGTTGCACTTACTTCATTCATTGTCTTGTCGGTATTGTCCGCCGCCTCGCCGAGAACACCAGAAGTTTCAAGCAAAAGCTTTGAATTACTCGATATTTCGTTAATTACCGAGTTCATCGCATTGCTAAGCGATGCTGTGCCTCGTGCCAAATCACCTATTTCATCTTTGCGGTTTAACAACTTTTTGTCAACGTCTATATTAAGACTGCCTCCCGCAACCTGTTCCACGATTCCTACACTTCTCTTTATATCTGAACTTATAGAATATGCAATCTTCATGCTTATGCCGATACATATAGCCATAACAATGACAACAGCGGTGCATATCATTGCAATAATTCTGTTTAAAACAGTGTCCTTGTCCGCCTTGTTTGTTCCGACAAACACCATTCCGATTATCTTATCATTGCTTCCATTCTGATATACAGGCATATAATAGCCATAATTCATAACTCCATCCAGCGAAACACGGCTTGTAAAATATTCTTCTCCATCATTTAACACTTTCTGCGTTATGACATCTCCAGCAGGCGAACCGAGAATTCTTTCCCCGTTTGCGTCAAGTGCCGATGTCATCACTCTTTTTGTTCCGTAGAAAAATGTAACGTCCATACCTGTATTTTCTTTTATTCTGTCAACGAGATTTTCTGACTTGGATACATTGTAACTTCCTTTCCATATATCTCCGTTTGTTGTCACAATGTAATCTCCCGCATTTTGGTCATATGCCGCCAAAGTAGACGATGCCGTTCCTTTTAAAGCTTCCTCAACCTGTTCCATAACAGAACTTTTTACCATAGTTACAGTATGGATTATGGAAACCATGCCCAAAACAAGTACAGGAATGATTGTAACCGCCAATATTTTCTTTTTAAGATTCATGCTGTATTCCTCCCATTATTCTCTTACTGTACTACTGTCACGGTTTTGAAATACCAGTTAATATTTCCCGTAATATCCGAATCTTTGAGTGTTTTTCCGTTCTCTCCGACTGTCGTTCCCGTATTGGTCTCTATAACTCCGTCAAATATTCCGAGTTTTCCCGATATAATATCCTTCTTTGCCTCATCAACTTTTTGCTGTGTTCCCGATTTGCAGAAATAAGCGAGCTGTGTTATGCCGACAAGATTTTCATTCATACCGCCGTAATAATTGCTTCCATCCCATGTTCCGTCAATAACGCTCTGTACAGCCGCCGTATAATATGCACTCCAGTTCCATATAACGCTGCAAAGGCAGGCATTGGGTGCATCTTTACTCATATCAGAATTGTATCCTATACTGTATACATTTTTCTGCTGTGCAAGAAGCTGCGGATATGTAGTATCACAATGCTGTGTTATAACATCGCAGTTCATGTCAAGAAGCGTAGAGGCCGCAGCTTTCTCAGCTTCAGGGTCATACCAACTGTTTGTCACCTTTACATATATCTGAGCCGAAGGATTCACAGAATAAACGCCCAATGCAAAAGCATCAATTCCACCCGTAACCTCTGAATTTTCCGAACCCATTGCGGCAACATAACCTATTTTATTCGTCTTTGTATTCATTCCTGCAACTATTCCGCTAAGATATCTCGGCTGATATATTCTTCCGAAATAATTGTTAAAATTCTTTCCGTTGCTCATGTAACCCGTGCCGTGAGAAAAATAAACATCAGGATATTCTTCTGCCATCTGTGCCGTTGTCTCCATATAGCCCCAGCTTGTTGAAAATATTATGTTACAGCCTTCGTCAATACATTCTTTTATCGCTTTTCTCGTAGCCTCCTTGTCCGAATCATTAACATTAATCTTTCTTATAATCTGACTGTCCGACAATCCGAGATTCTGCTGCATACCCATAATTCCAATATCATGCGTATATGTATATCCGCTGCCCTCGGCGGGATCAGACAGATGAATTACACCAACCTTTATGCTGTCTTTTGATACTCCTGAAGAACTTTTTACTGTATCGGAATCACCATAGCCCGTATTAACCGCGTAATCATCAATATTGCCATTCACGCCGCAGCCTGTAAACGAAGCACATAAAACAAGCATACCCAATATTTTAAAAAATGATTTAATTCTTTTCATTCGCACCACCTCATATTCAATTATCATTTACCAAAACAATATATAAATTAATTTGATAATATCATACACATGTTTATTTTTACAATAGGAAACAATAAAATTTTTGTAATATATTACATTTTCTGAAAATACGTCTAAATTCACACAAAAATACACAATTTTAAAAAATCACCAATTATACAGATTTGAATTTTAATATATATTTTCCGTCTGTGCAGTTTTTTATTTTAACAGGTTTAAATCAACGCCGGTTTATGATATACTTACTTTAATTCAATAAAGTAAAAATACAAAGGCGTATTGACTCACATAACAATGAGTTGATATGCCTTTTTATATTTTGTTATTTAACAAAATATTTATTTAATTAATGGAGGAATTATTATGAAGCTTGAAAATTATGAAGTACATCTGCCGAGTTACTCTATCGGTAATGCAATTTATGATAAGATTGGTCCCGTCTGTGAATCATACGGCAGAACGGTTCTTGTAATCGGTGGAAAAAAGGCTCTTGCAGCTGCACTTGACAAAATTAAAGAAGCAGTATCTCACACAGCACTTGAAATTATCGGCGTCGAACTTTATGGAAATGACTGTACATACGAAACTGTTGATAAACTTCGTGCATTACCTCTATATAGCGAAGCTGACATGGTATTCGGTGTAGGCGGCGGCAAAGCACTTGATACAGTAAAATGCCTGTGCATAACGGATGACAAACCTGTATTTACATTTCCTACAATTGCATCAAATTGTGCTGCTTGTACATCTGTATCAATTATGTATAATAGTGACGGAACTTTTTTAAAGCCTAACTTTTTTATCCGCCCTGCAATGCACGCTTTTATTGATACCGAAATCATTGCAAAAGCCCCTGTCCGCTATATGTGGGCAGGTATCGGTGACACATATGCCAAATATTACGAAGCTTGTATTTCATCAAGGGACGAACGTCTTGAACATTTTACGGCACTTGGTGTTTCTATAAGTGTTATGTGCCAGAAACCGCTCCTTGAATATGGTGCAAAAGCATATGAAGACCACAAAAAAGGATTATGTACATATGAAGTTGAACAGGTAACTATTCGGTTTCTATTTTTGCTGAATATGGTATTGTCTGTATCTTTGTAAAGAAATATACATATTTGAATATTATAAGAAATACAATAAACACTCTTCCATATATGTTCGACATTGCAATCATTGCAAGAACAAGCATACATGATGCAGGTATCAATATACAAAGCTTTGTTTTAAGCGTCATTGCACGGTTTTTCACAAAACTATCCAAATGCTTTTTATAAAGCTTTGTTTTTGTAAACCACTTATGAAAACGCTCTGACCCTTTTGCAAAACAAAAGGAAGCAAGTAAAAGAAACGGCGTAGTTGGCAATACCGGCAGAATAACACCAATCGCACCAAGTGCCATTGAGATAAATGCCGCTGCAAGCCAAAGAATTTTAATTGGATTTTTTATAATATTTTTCATTAATAATTATAATACCTTTCATTTATAATATTGTTATGCACATCTAAGTTGTATTAGTTGCAACTAACCGTTAGCATTATAAACAAAAAAATATACATATGTCAAATAGTAAATTATATTACTCATCTGACATATGTATTTTACTCATTAAAATTATCACATCAAATATAATTATTATTAATCAAGAAGCTTTGCGAATTCTTCTTCAGGCAGCGGTTTTGAAAAATAAAATCCCTGAAGATAATCGCATCCATATTCTTTAAGATAGTCTGCCTGCTCTTTTGTCTCCACTCCTTCTGCGACCACTTTCATATCAAGTCTGTGTGCGAGTTCAATAATTGACATTACTATATTATTATATTTTTTATTTTCACCAAGCTTTTGCACAAACCCCATATCAAGCTTTATAACATCAAAATTGTAATCTCTTAATGTGCTGAATGATGACATACCACTTCCGAAATCATCAATAAGAAGCTTTACACCGTTATCGTGAAGCTGCTTAAGAAAATTGGTACCTTTACCGGAAACATTTGCATATGCCGACTCAGTTACTTCATAATTAACCATCTGTTTTGAATAGTGCTCATCTTTTACATCATCAATAATCAAATCCATGATTTCATCATCCATCAGGTCCATTCTTGATAAATTGACTGCGACACGAACAATCTTTTTTCCGTTTTTATATCTATTTTCCATAAATCTACGGACACTTTTATGTACATATGTGTCAAGCTTTGTTATGTGTCCGCTTTCTTCAAGTGCAGGAATAAATTTACCCGGTAGTATTACGCCTTTGGGTGAAACCCAGCGTACAAGAGCTTCCGCCGATGCTATCTGCTTCGTTTTTGCATCATATATAGGCTGATAAAACACTTTTATCTCACTATTTTTTATAGCATCATCCAGCTGAATCAGAGCAAGACTTCTTTGCTCATAATCATATTTCATGTCTTCATTAAATATAGCATACGGCTGTACATACTGATTAGGTATATATAATTTTGCAAGCTTTGCCCTGTCACACATATCAGAAACACTCAAATCCGTGTCTTTCGGTATATAATAAATGCCACATCTTACATATATATCTACTTTCATCCCATCTTTATCATAAACACGATGAAGTATTGATGTGAGCTTTTCAAAATCCAGATTGTTCTTATCAACCAGTAAAACAAATCGGTCTGCTTCTATCCTTGATATTGCAAGCGGTTTCAAAAAAGAAATCTGTAAAATATTAACAGCCTGATGTAATACCGTATCTCCTGCTGCATAACCATATAAATCGTTAATCGCCTTAAACTTCTGAATATTAAAATATAAAAGTGCAAAATCTTTGTCAGGATTATTTTTAATTATATTTTCTGCTTTATGAACAAATCCTTCACGGTTTAATGCACCCGTAACACTATCCGTCTCAAGTTCTTTTGTCATATCTTCAATAACAACAAGAATAATACCTTTTTTCTTATCAAACCAGTGATAGCTGTATCTTTCAACTTTATTTTTTATATTATAAACATTAAATGAATACACTCCAGCTATATTCATGTTATCATTAAGGTAATCAAGTGACGTACATTTTAAGAACTGCTCTTTACTTTCATTGGCAATTCTTATCTCACTCATCTGCTTTACTATATCATCATATACATATGACTTCTGTTCTTCAACTTCCATGCCCTCAAAATGAGCAGCACGCATATACAGATTTCCTTTACAGCTGTCTATAATTCCGATTCCTATATAATCATTGTTATACAGAATTCTACTTATCTCTTTGTCAATATATTTTAATGTTCTGTCTTTCCAGACCGCATATGCTTCTATATGACCGTTGTACGGATTTTCTATAAGGCTGACACGCACTTTGTATAATTTCAAATTGCCATTTTCATCATAATAACTATGATAAAATTGTATATTACGTTCACCTTTTTCAAAGCCTTCCAACAGAGCTTTTCTGGTGAAACCGTTCTTAAACTCTTCCAGATTATATCCATCAGAAATATTAGGATATATATATTTATCAAGCCAGCATCTCACAGAAATATTATTTAATTCATTGTAATTATACTTATGCTTACGTGTTATAATAGCAAGCATCTTATTATCCGTAACATCTATATATATAGAACAAACCCTATCCTTTTCTCCCGTCAGCAAAAAGTTCATTCTTTCCTGATATAGCTTTTCATGATGCCCTGTATCAATACTCAATGATTTATCCATACGCATTACCTACCATATTTTACACGTCTAATATATTTCACATTAATAATGATAACACAAAAAAGCCGGAAATCAATATTAATTTTCAATAAAGATTTCCGGCATAAAACCATTTTTTATTTATTTAGAAAACAAGTCTATTATTATTTTGTACCAAAAATTCTGTCGCCAGCATCACCAAGACCCGGACATATATATGCATTTTCATTGAGCTGTCTGTCAAGATGTCCTACATAAATCTGAACATCCGGATGAGCCTTATGAAGCTTCTCAAGACCTTCCGGTGCAGCTATAATACACATAAACTTAATCTTTTTACCACCATGCTTTTTAATCTGATCAATTGCATCTACTGCTGAGCCGCCTGTTGCAAGCATTGGGTCTGTTACAATAATAAGCCTTTCTTCAATAGGGCTTGGAAGTTTGCAATAATATTCATGTGGTTCATGAGTTTCCTCATCTCTATACATACCGATATGACCTACTTTTGCAGTCGGTACAAGGGCAAGAATACCTGAAACCATACCAAGACCAGCTCTAAGAATCGGAACAACTGCAAGTTTACGTCCGGAAATCATAGGAGTCATGCATTTTTCAATTGGAGTTTCAATCTCTACATCTTCAAGTTCAAGATCTCCCATTGCCTCAAAACCTTCAAGCATGGCAATCTCTTCTACAAGCTTTCTGAATTCATTAGTTCCTGTTCTCTTATCTCTCAAAATTGAAATTTTGTGCTGAATCAACGGATGTTCAAAAATTGTAATATTTTTTTCTTCTTTAAAATTCATCATAACTTAACCTCTGTTTTTCCATCTATATAGATGTATTATTTGCTTTTTAATTATTTTTCATCATCTGTGTTGCTTACATATACACCACGGCTTTGGTCTCCGCTTGGATTTACACCAAACCTGTAATCATTACCCGGTAAAACAGCATTGAGGATAATACCTGCAATAGCTGCGATAGCAAGTGCTGTGAGTGTAATATGCGTTTCACCTATTGTGAATGTAAGTCCATTTGAAAAACCAAGACCGCATACAAAGATTACACCGGCAATTATAAGGTTACGTGACTTTGTAAGGTCTACCTTATTTTCAACAACATTTCTTACACCAATAGCTGAAATCATACCATAAAGCATAAATGATACACCACCGATTATGGCTGCCGGCATTGTAGAAATAATCTCTGAAAACTTAGGTATAAATGAAAGTATCACTGCAAGACCTGCAGCAATTCTTATTACTCTTGGGTCATATACCTTTGAAAGTTCAAGGACACCTGTGTTTTCTCCATATGTAGTATTAGCCGGTCCACCAATAAGACCTGCAAATGCTGTAGCAAGTCCATCACCCATTATTGTTCTGTGAAGACCCGGATCTGCTATAAAATTCTCATCAACAGTAGCTGATATAGCTGACATATCTCCAACATGTTCCATCATTGTTGCAATAGCGATAGGTGCCATTACAAGAATTGCTGTAATATCAAACTTGCAAATCTGGAATTTGGGAAAACCAATCCAGCTTGCTGATGAAACAGATGCAAAATTAAGTATTGCTGAACCATCAGGATTTGTAACTCCAAATGCATTAAGAATCAATGCAAAAGCATATGAAATGATTACACCCATAAGGATAGGAATAATCTTAAACATTCCCTTGCCCCAGATATTAAATATTATTATTACGGCAAGTGCAACTACGGCAAGAAGCCAGTTAGTTGAAGCATTAGATATTGCTGATGAAGCAAGTGAAAGACCAATACAAATAATAATTGGTCCTGTAACTACCGGTGGAAGGAATCTCATAACTCTGTTCACACCGACAAGCTTAAAAATTAAAGCTATAACAAGATATAACAGACCTGCTACAACGATACCGCCACATGCATATGCAGCTTTCTCGTTAGCACCCATATCGGCATAAATTCCTGTATTGAGATTGGCTACTGTATAAAATCCACCAAGAAATGCGAATGATGAGCCAAGAAATGCAGGAACTTTAAATTTTGAGCAGACATGGAAAATTAATGTTCCAATACCGGCACAAAACAGTGTAACAGATACTGTAAGGCCTCTTGTTATTGGTTCGCCACATGCATTCTGAAAATATCCTGCTACAAGAATAGGTACCAGAATAGTAGCTCCGAACATGGCAAACATATGCTGTATTCCAAGAATCAGCATTTTCGGAATTCCGAGCTGTCGTGCATCACGAACAACTTCTTGATTTTTCTCGTTCATTAGTTTTTCTCCCTATTAAAAATAATTTACATAATGATAACATATTTTACCCAGTTTTTAAACATGCTTTTTCATTTAAAAAACAGCAATTTAAAAAATAGCAAATATATCTGTACTTTCTTGAAGTGTCTTTGCTATAGCCTTATTTTCTTTCATTTTGCTACTGATATTAACTATATCTTCAACAAGGTTCTGTGTATTTTCTGCCGTGCTGTTGACACCCTCCGCACCTTCATCAACCGCAGCCGTAATAGTGTTAATAGAACCTGCTATCTCATCAATGTTTTTCTTCAAAACGTCAGTTTTTAATACAAACTCATTCATAGCATCCTCAATATATGATGCATTATTTTTATATGAAGCACCACTATCAACAAACCTTTCAAATTCAGGGAGTATCGTCTGCTGCATGTATTTAACAAGATTGTTAGCGTTATCTGATAAATTAGATACTGCTTTAACTACAACCGAATTTATCTGCTGTATTCTGTTTGCTGTTTCTCTGCTTGAATCTGCAAGCTGGCGTATCTCTTCTGCAACAACCGCAAATCCTTTTCCTGCTTCTCCAGCCCTCGCTGCCTCAATCGATGCATTCAATGCAAGAAGATTGGTCTGGCTTGATATACTTAAAATATCATTAGTCAGATTATTAACCTGGTCAACACTTTTGCTGTCTTCAATCGCATTATTTAGTACTTCCAGTATCTCACCAACCTTTTCACTTGTCTGTTCCATATTGTTTCTGGCATTACTTTCCATATTATCAGCATCTTCTTTCATTTGCTTAGAAAATGTATTAATTTCATTTGACTTTGATGCTATTATATCAACGTCTTCACGTACATTATTCGCACTGTCATTAATAACATTAACTGATTGTCCTACATCCTGCATAGTTGCAGATAATTCTTCTGTCATTGCTGATAAATCAGAAGCACTATCATTAGAGGCAGCCACACTTTTATCTACTGCCTCTACAACGCCTTCCATCAGGTTTGTATTCTCAATAATCAGTTTAAGTATTCCCTGAAGTTTTTCCATAAAAATATTAATTCCATTACCGAGATCAGCAATCTCATCATTAGACAGTATTGTAACTCTCTTAGTAAGATCACCTTCTCCATTATCTATTCCACTTATAATTTCCCTAATATCTTTATTCGTTGCAAGTATCGGTTTTATAATATATTTCATAACACAATACAATGCTGTAAGCAGTAACAATATACTTATTGCAATAATAACAATACTACATATAAGAGAACCGGTATATACTGCCGAAAGTCTTTCTCTTGCAGTTGAAGCTGTAGAATTAGCATGTTCTTTTAATACATTTATATTTTCCTGTATTGCACTGCTGCTATCGCTTACTACTCCGTTTGCCAATGCATATGCCTCTTCTTTCTTACCAAGTGCACTATATGCCATAATACTTCCAAGCTCTTTTTTCATAATTTCATAATTCTGTACAAGTGAATTATAAACTTCCTGATCAGAATCACTGACATACTTCTTATAATCTTCAAGATTATTTTCAAGTTCTGACTGTTCCTTCCTTATATTTTCCACTACAGAAATCATTGTATTAAGGTCAGTTGCAATAATATGAGACAACCCCAGCTTATGTATTGACTGTGTTGCATTCTGGATTTCACCTAGTTCTGATATACTATTCATACAATCATCCGCAATATCAGATGCATTTGAATTAACCATTCTTATATTATTAATAGCCATTATATTGGATACCACAGATAATATTCCAAGAATAAATACGGGAATAAGTATCAGTACCTTTAAGCTTGTTCTTTTTTTATTTACCATAAAAGTCTCCATTCTGCTTATCTTAATATCAGCAATGTAATATCATAAAAGCCATCACTTAATAGTTGATGCTGTAATACCATTAACAAGTTTATCCATAAGCTCCTGGTCTGTCATTCCATTATTAGTTCCACTCAATATCGTATCGCCAAAATCTTTGCATGCATCCCAGAAACTGTTGCCAACTCGCTGCAATGTTCCATATTTAGACTGTTCAATTACAGCTTGTATTGCTGGAACTTTTTTCACTTCATCTGAAGCTGCCACATTTATGTTTGACGGTCCCTGATTACGCTCTTTAAATCTCAGTTTTTGATTATCTTCATTAGTCATCCAGTCCGCAAGTCTGCATGCCCAGTCCCTATTCTCTGAATATGCATTAACCCCCATCATCTTATATCCGGTAAAAGAAGACATCTGTACTTCCTTGCCTGCAACAGTATATGTCGGAAGTTTACATGCACCATAATTTTCGCCATATATTGCTTTTACATTCATAACATCCTATACACCGCTTATACCTGCTATAACATCCCCTGACTTCATTGCAGCCGCAATATCTCCATTAGGCATGCTTACAAAACCAGGATTTGATGCTATAGCTGAAAGTGCTGATTTAATATCCGTTCCTTTAATATCACCAGATTCAGAATTCCAATTACATTTATTAGTTACACCATCAGGATTAATTGATAAATTAAGTCCTGTATTACCAAAAAATGTATACATGTACCACCCCGAATTAAATTCCATGGCAAACTTCTTTCCTGATGATGCCGCTACCGACATCATTTTATCCAATGACTTTACATCATCAGCCGAAAAATAATTTTTATCATAGTACATAAAATAACCGTTATCAGCTGTCATAGGATATGCATATATTTTATCATCTAACGTAGCCGCTTTCACCGATTCTTCAATATTAGCGGATTTTACTTTTTCAGCATCAGGTATCTCAACCAGAACACCACCTGCAACAAGTGATGTAAGCTGATCATCAGGAAATGAAAAAACATCTGCACCATTATGTACATCTGTAAGCATTACATCTCTTACTTTAGCATCTGCCTGAACATCAATTGTAATATCAAATTGTGCCTCATCTTTATAATGTTCTTTAAAACTCTCCACCATTTTTGATGTTGTATCAACATTATCTTTCTCGCTCCATACAGTAAGCTTTACAATATTATTATTTTCGTTGTCCTCTTCTTTTTTAACGTTATCTGTTCCATGTATACCACACCCTGAAAACAGAAGTGCAGATACCATAAAAACTGACATAACTTTCCTTATTTTTTTTTGCATAACAAAATTTCTCCTTTGCCAATTATTTACCTATATACTTTTTTATAAAACCTGTACCCGAGCTGTTTCATAGTTGTACTCACAACACTTAATGTCTTTCCGTAATCATGTGTCTCAAAATTTTTAACATTTTCCATAAAAACAATTTTGGGTTTTTTTCTTTTACTATACGTGCGACATCAAAAAACAATGTTCCCCTGCTGTCTTCAAATCCGCGTTGTTTTCCACTTATTGAAAATGCCTGACAGGGAAAACCTGCACATAATATATCATGTTCAGGAATTGTTTTTTCATTTATTTTTTATTGTAATCACTTAGCACCTCCTGTTTTTATTTTTTTACCATATTCATGTGCGTTATTCCCGTGATTCTGTCGTAAATCATATTTCTGGTATCGCTGAAAAGGCATAATACCAGATCAACGACAAAATATGCCGCTATTATTATAAATATCCCGCATCCGATGCCATAAAACACATATTCCCAGCCGGTGGCTGTTTCTGTCAGTTTATATAAGCCATATGCATATATAAGTGAAGGAAGCTCTATCATATATAATATGATGTATCTGAAAAACAACCTGAAAATTCCGGCTTCTTTAAAATTGGTGCGGTCAGCCATAATATTTTCATTTGTGCCATTCACAAGCCTTATATTAACAAGTGCTTTTCCAACAGTCCGGCCTTTTGATGCAGCTGTAACAACAGTAAACACAATTGTTACATACGCCGAAATGCACATGATATAACGTGAATCATATATTATATTAATAATTATTTCTTTGTTAAATACAAAAAAGCCCACAACAGGTGCAATTATCAATGCAATATCAATAATCCACGCAACAATTCTTCTGAATTCTGATACAATCTCACCACGACTGTATGCCATCTCATCCAATCTTTCTCTTTTGGGTATAAAAAATACAAAAAGCGGCGTGATTAAATATCCAGTCATTCCACCAAGAGTATTACATATAAGGTCATCAATCTCAAAAAATCTGTATGGATATCTATATACTCCATACAGACCAGATAACTGTGTAAGCTCAAAAAAGAGGCTGTACGCGAATGACATTATAAGCACCTGCCACCATTTTCTTCTGAAATAATATCTCAGATACACTCCAAATGGCAGTAATAAAAGTATATTAAATATTATCTGCCAGAAATCAGCACAGCTGAATATATTAATATATGTTGCCGGACTTTTAAAATTAATATGTGAATTTACAATCACTCTTTTAACCGCATCAAACGGCACAAGCAGCATGCACGCTGAGTCAGATGATACAGAATCAAGCGGTGGGAGCGGTAGTATTGTCATAAAATATGACGTCAGCATATAAAATATAAACGTATATATAATTCCGGTTCTCAACACAAGTATAGAACCATATTTGTGATATTCATACAAAATATATGGTATTGTAAAAAGCAATGCAAGAACCGGAAAAACATAACACGCTGATATTATAGGTTTTAAATATATCTGCATTTTTTTAAACTTCGTAATCAAGACATGATCTTATTGCTGTATATGGTCTTACTTTACCGTCTGCAACCGCAACATGCTTAGGATTAACAGCATATGCTTTTAATGCATCAACACTCTCAAATGTTGTATCAAGCATTACATCAGCTGTCGATGACTCAAGCCCGTTAATATTTACATGAACATCAATAAGTCCCGGAATCTGGCCTGCAAGTCCCTCAAGTCCTTCCTTTATACCTTTTTTTACACTTTCTTTTTCTTCTTTACCAAGTTCATCTTTTAATTTCCATAAAATTACGTGTTTAATCATAACCTTTTATCTCCAATCTGTTTTTTACTGATATTCTAATATTATACTATATTTCGAGCTGTTTTGGCAGAAATATCAATATTTTTATTTCACAATCAGATAACTTGTAATGCAATAAAGCGTCTGTCCATTGTATACAACACGCGACCAGCCAACTTCATTGTTATAACCTGTCCTTGTAAGAATCGTTCCATTTTTAACCGACGCAACAACAACCGAATCCGAGTCCGTATAACTTGGCTTCGACCTCAGATTAACTTCATCTTTCGGAGTTACCTCATCATTGCAGCTTATAAACTGAGTCATAAACTGCTGTGTTTCTGTCTGCGTCGGTGCAGACAAATCGGTTGTAAGATAGCTCGATACAGCATAAACATTCTGACCGTTATAGTTAAGCCTTGACCAGCCGCTGTCACTGATTCCTGTTCTTGTCACCGTCTCACCGTTATTTAATGTCGCAATTATTGTTGAATCAGTGTCCTGACTAGGTTTATTTCTTAATCTTACATATTCTTTTGCTGTAACAGTATCATTTACCGATGTAAAATTCATATTTGCTTCAACATCTGCACTTGCAGCCGCAGCCGTCTCACCGCTCATCGTTCCCGCACTCTGGCTGTATCCGAAATATGCAACATTTATATCAACATTTGTGCTTATTCCGCTTACATTTCCATTACTTGTATACTGCCACATTGCACATGCTCCCGAATAAGATGTTGAGGATGTATCCGGATAAGGAACTGACGGATATTGTGCAACCCACATTTTATAATTATTTTCAAGTGTTGATGTATTCCATCTGCTGTTTCCTGTAAGATGCGATGCTGAAGCATAAAACATCGGCGTGTAACCTCTTGAATATATTTCCTGTAAAAATGCATCTGCAACATTAGTCCTGTCATCATTAGACATACCATTCTGCCTGCTGTCCGCCGAGTCAAAGCCCTCACAATCAAATGCCACAGGATAAGTTATATTATAATTTGCAATATAATCTGCAACCCAGCCAGCTTCTTCAATTGCTTCACTCTCATTTACCGCTGATGAGAAAAAATATACTCCAACTTTTATTCCGTTGGCTGCTGCCTGCTGCATGTTATATTTTGCATTAGTATCAGCATATATTACACCGGTTTTCTGTGTTCTGTAACCGACTCGTATCATTGCAAAATCAACGCCGGATGATGCTACTTCCGCCCAGTCTATAGTTCCCTGATATTTAGAAACATCTATGCCGATTGTCGTATCTGCCGTTTCATTGCCTCCCGCCGAAAGAGTGACCGAAGCACCGCTTCCTTCATCTGACATTCCCATGTCGGCCTCATACTGAGGGTCTTCCTGCTTTTCTTCATCAGAAGAAAGTGTTGCCGTATCAGAAGCACTGCCTGTCTGCGTCACACTCTGTGCAGTTGTAGTCTCTGTTACAACATCAACCGTTCCGGCTGTCTTATTCTTTTTGCCGGAATTTATCACAACAACTATAACAACTGCAATTATTGCCACTGCAAGCAATGCCGCAACAGGAATGATTTTTCTTATGTCAAACGGCTCGTCTGTAAGATATCCGAACTCGTCTTTGTCTTTCTTAAATAATTTTATAAATTTATTCATAACATAAGCTCCCAATATTCATATTTTGTGATTAACCAATTATCTGCTAAAATCGGATAAATATCTCCTAATCATAAATCCACAAAGATACAGAAATATATCCCTGTAATCTTTTCTTGATATTGTACCTGTTCTCTGTCTGTCATTTAGATTATTATTCACAGCATCATTATAGTTCCCTTTCTGTATTTGGGCAATACATTTCTTAACTGCATCATGTATGCAGCATTCTTAGCATATTCCAACCATCTATTAGAATAAAATTCATACCCTGTTGTCTCATACACTTCATGCCATAAAGAATATTGGTTCGCCTTTTTCATATTTGCTTGCGAATTAACAATTTCATTGTCTGAATCATGCATACAAATCCACGCATGCGTCCAAATATTTTTTGCATTATCTCCTTCATTCAGCAATTTTTCTATCTGCGATAATGTGTCTCTATCTGCATTTCCTGACACAGTTAATTGATATGTATATGGATCAATAGAAAATGTCAAATCTGCTTGTTTTGATAATGATATTCCATTTTTTGAAAACAGATTTGAAATTTGCTGATTGACAACACTTCTTGCATATTGCTTTTCCTTGTCAGTATTGCGTATATAACCTGTACTTCTTGAAGCACCTGTATATACATCCTTGTAATTTCTTAATGCATAATCATACCGGGCAAATCCAGCCGAATATTTTCCCCCTGTTTGTAACATTCTTTTCTCATTGCGGTAAGCTATGGAACGCTGATCTTCTGTCATATATGAGCAAAAATTAGGTGAGGTCACATCACAATATTTTGATTCGATATATGCCATTGGATCAGAATGAGACAAATTTTCTTTGTACACTTTATCATAATGCTCCTGTAAAACTTTTTGTACGAAACGATCTTCCTCGGTAAGTCCATCATATTGATAACCTACAGTTGTACCTGCACTGGAAGTGTTTGGCAGATTATTTAAATCCCTGCCTACTGGTATATTGTTGTAATAATTATTTACAGTAACCATACTATCCCCTACCTTATATAAGTCTCATAACAACTGCCAACATTCTCTTACAACATTAAACAGCCTTTCATTTCTCTAGAAAATATTTTTTAAGTATTGTGATATATTGTTTTAGCAAATAACCTCTGAGTCGTTTCCATAAAGTTCTTATCGCTACTCATAATATCCCAAATTACACTCTTTGCAATTCCTGCTGTGTACTTCGGTTCTTCACGCATTTCTAAAAATCTTTTTTGTGCTTTCTCCATCATGGATACCGCAGTATCTATATATTCTTTTTGTTCTACTGTATTCTTCTTCATATTAGTTGTTTGAAAGAACTTAGAACCGTCATTTGTCTGCTGACATACAATATATCCCGCCAGATTTGCTAATCGCTTATTATATGCCCTGTCTAAACCTGCCAAGTCTTCATCAAGTGTTAATGAATTTTCTCCTGTGAGATTATAAGAAACCTGACGTTCTCCATTCTCATGTTCTTTCACAATATAATTGTAACGTGTTTCATAAGCATCCATCATAGACTTCATCACATCTTCTAGATTGTATTTTCCGTCTTTTAACGTCAGTCCACTATATTCTCTCATAGAAGTATAATGTTCCCATTCAACCTCATTTGTATCTTGTATTGTTAATTCATATCCTATCGGTTCCTCAACTTTTGGCTTTACTTCTCTTAATTTTTCCCGCAATGCCCGCCTTCCTTCATTCGATATTTCTACACTGTCTATCTGCTTATTTTTATAAGCAACATTGCCATCCATACCTCTGAAATCTTTACTCTTTCTTTCCATTTCGAATAAACAAAACCTATCGTAAGAAGGTGTTTGAAATATTTTCATATCCGCTCCTTTCACATTTCGCAATCGCCTATTCACTTTCATGTTTACTAATTAGTGATATACATTTACTTAAATTAGTCACTCATACAATATTCCTATACTTCCTTATCTATCTTACTTGACGTTAGAGAGGAATCCTTTTTCGAATATGTACCATTGTTTGTATAAGTCGCACTTGCCCGGTTCGCAGCATTTGATATACCAGTTGCTTTCTGGGCTGTTTTGCCTGCAAAGGAATTGTAACCTGTAAAAACCGTTTTCAATGAACTGATATCTGCTTTCTTCAATTCATCTTCATCCAGCTCCAGCTTGTTACCCTTTCCTATGGTAATACCTATTTTAGAAAGTAAATGACTGGTTTTGTCTGTCATGCCTGTCATCCATGAAGCATTTCTAAGGACATCTTTTGTATTGGATTCTCCTGCCTCCTTAACAACATCATTATAATCATCAATAAAAGATTTCACTTTTTTGGTAATTGCATCCCAGTCATAATCCACTACCTCTGTTTCTTCGCCGGTCTTTTCATCCTTCTTTTTTATTTTCTTTTTTTCCCAGAGTGACGCATCGTTTAGTGCATCTGCTGATTTTTTCAGGGAATCCGCACTTGTTTTCATCAGTGTAAGCTTCTGTGAAGTATCGCCTTTCCCCGATAATTTTTCTGCATCCTGCTTTGCATAATATGCTTTCATAAGTTTTCCATAGCTTCCGTTTTTAATCGCAGCATAATCAGAAAGCATATTGGTGTTTCCTACGGATGAACTGTCGGAAGTTCCTCCAAATAATGCGGAATAATCTACATTGCTGTTATATTTACTTGTGTAATCACTAAAACTCTTAATCTCTGACATAATACCATTCTCCTTTACCAACTATAAACGAATATCAATCGGTGTATACACTGCCTGCTGTGTTGCATTCTGTGCATTTTCCAGAGTCGGTGTTTCTACTGTCACCTGTGTTTCCCCTTTGATATCCGTATTCTTTACGCTGTCTGTCTCCTCTGCCGCAGCCCCCGCAGATTCCTGTGTTTTCTCGGATTTATCAGTATTGTTCTTTGTTGCAGTGTCTTCTGTATTGCTGTTCTCCGCTTTTGCAGCTTCTTCTACTGATTTATTTGCATCTGCAAGTGTAGACATCTGTGCTGCTGTCGCAGACTGTGCCTTTGCCTGCAGCTCTGCCAGTTCTTCTTCCTTCTTCTCAGTATTTCCTTTTCCGGCATCCTGTTTGATTTCAGATTCAAGCACACTGGCACGTCCCTGTATCTGTGTTGCCATACTTCCCTGCACCTTTGCCTGTTTCATGGAAGAATCTGCGGAGATCATCGCCTGCATACTTGCCTGTGACAATCCGGTGTCTTTCTTTTTAGAAGTGTTACTTGTTCCAGCCACCATATCATCCATAGATGACGAATTTTTACTCTGCTGTTCCTTTCTCTGCTCGATCTGGTGCTGTCTTAACTGCTGATTGAGATTGTTAATCTCCTGCTGTATCTCCTGACGCTTTTTCATCTTATCCTCTAATGACATTTCTTCATTCGATGATAAATCCTGTAGCTTCTGCTGTGCATTTGCAATCTGATTCTGAATATTTTTGCTCACAGAATCATTCGCCTGTGCCATTCCCATTGCTCCTGTCTGCGTATTCGTTCCGTTAAATCCATTAATTTTCATCATTTCGTTGTCCTCCTTAAGCTAATACTCTGAAATCCGTTTCCTGAAAATCTGTATAACATGATTTCTCTTTATTTTTTCTTTCGGCATATCTTTCTTCACAATAAACTGCGATGTTGTGAACCGCCCTTTTTTCGTTGTGAAGCAGTCTGAAAATGCTTTTCAGACTGTCGCAGTGCTCCTCAAATATTGTTGCAAGCAACATATTTTCATCGCTACCTGCGCAAAAAAAGCACTACATATTTCTGTAATTTACAAAATACATAGTGCCAATTTATTTTTTTATTCTACCTGCATCATAATGCTAAGGATTACTTCCTCATTTCCCTGCTCCAAAGATATATCTCCCATATACATTCTGGCAACCCGGCGAATGTTATTCAAACCCATTCCATGTTCCCTCCCAGATTTGGTTGTTTCTGGCAAATCGCTATCACCAAAATTAAGCTGACCCTCAAACCTGTTTTTTATGGTTATCATAAAGATACTGTTTTTCCGAAAAGAAGAAATGCTGATATACGGATCATCTCCACTTACATTTTCCATACAGTTATTCAAGGCATTATTCATGATCACACTCAGATCAAATGCATTTAACTTCGTATTCTGCGGATAATGAAAATCCGACAGAAACCGAATCTGCCTTTCTTTTGCTTCTCTCAGCTTTTCCATCAAAATGACATCAATCACCGGACTTCCTGTCTTTATTTCCGGAGATACCTCGTCCCATTCATTTTTCAGATGTTCCAAGTATTCTGTAGCATCATCCATATTATTATGTGCCACCAGATGTTCCAGTGTCTGTATATGATTTCCCATATCATGGCGCATGGAGCGGATATCCCGATACAACTTTTCAACTTCCTCGATATGCTTTTTCATGTCACTGATCTGATTTAATACCAGCTCTTGTCCCCGCTGTTCTTCCTGCATCTCTTTCCAGTTTTGAAACATTACAATCACAACAAGAATAGCAACTATGGAAATCAGATAGTGTAAAAAGCTTAAAGCTCCATAAAATCCATATGTATCAATCAAGTTCTTTCCAGTATCTCTTTCGTATATCATGAGATAATATTGTAAAATGCCATACCCAGTGACGCCTACAAGTGAAGGTATAATAAGCATTACCATCTCTTTGACGCTCATTTCATCTTTTTTGTATATATACGCTTTATTGATCAGTCCTATTGCAACCGCAATAAAAGCAATACAAAGTACAATATCCAAAACTCTGGTTCCAACATATAGTCCGTATTGCAACCACACTTTTTCTGCACTCATATTCCGAAATACAAGTGCTTTTGTAACAAGATCATCAAGTCTGGCTGCCATTGCAACCGTTAACCATCGGATAGAAAAGAACGTAATTGCAAGAAATATTTTCTGATATATATTTCTTCTGTCCTCTACATACATTGTAAGAAATGCTGCTATAACTCCAATCAGATATGCGGAAAAATTATCAATCTGTGGCGGAATCATATATAAAACAAGCATAATCGTAATATAAACAATACTGACTGCCACAGCCCCTTTTTTCTTTTTTATATAGGGACAAACAAATTTTCCAAAATAGATTCCTGTAATCATAAGGAGTGCAATAACAGAAATTTTCGATGTAACCATCCAGCATTTTTCTACCAAACTCATCCGATTTCTTTTCCTTTCCTCTGATTATATTTCAAATATTGTTTTACAAACTCAGAATAATTCTGTTTTGCAATCAATGCAGTTCCATTTTCCATCGTCACACAATTTGCATCATATTTCTGAACATATTTGAAATGTACGAGGTAGGCTCTGTGTGTACGAAAAAAATCTGCTCCCGCAATTTCACTCAGTTCCTGCAATTTTCCATAATATTCAATATTCGTATCCCGTGTATGGATAATGACTTTTCGATTATATACCTCGGCATACACAATATCCTTCAAAAACACTTTCATATGGCTTCCTCCGGACTGCACCATCATGTATTTTTCATCCGATTGATTTTCAGAATATTTTTCAATGCTTCTGACTGCACGTTTCACAACTTCCTCAAATTTTTCATCGGAAAATGGTTTCACCAGATAATGAAATGCTGCAACATCAAATGCCTGAAAAACATACTCCTCCACAGCAGTTACAAATATCAATACCATTCTTTCATTTTTCTGACGCAGAATCCTTGCCGTTTCCATTCCATCCATTCCTGGCATCTGAATATCTAAAAATAGAATATCCGGCTCACAACCACTTGCAATCAATTCATCACCAGATAAATATTTTTCTATTACTGCATCCGGTAATAATTTCTTTATTTTTTCTTCTAATATCAATCCTATAGATTTTTCATCATCGCAGATTGCTATTTGCATCTTGTCACTTCCTTACTTACATACAATTATATTTATTATATCGGAAAAAGTCTTTTAATAGCTAGCCGACATGTTGTAAACCGACCTTTTTTTGTTGTGAAATAGAATATCACATATATCGCTTTATTTGCTTCCTGTTAATTTGTTTTATCCGGCACACGCTCCTGGGAGTGACTGTATCTATCAAAAAAGAAGCCAGCAGTTTATTCACGCACTGCTGACT
>ENA-OPVG01000429-OPVG01000429.1-human-gut-metagenome-genome-assembly--contig:-NODE-429-length-36888-cov-6.575001_pt1 | contig 36888 bp, 38 predicted proteins | sample MGYA00241093_ERZ501975 | MGnify/ENA primary metagenome ERZ501975 (study PRJEB25962, sample SAMEA2042993) | human gut metagenome | biome: human gut; feature: human-associated habitat; material: faeces... | reverse complement strand
AAAATGCTGATAGATACTGTGTTTTAGCGGATAATCAGATTTTTATTGTGTTTTTTGTATAAACATTTTTGTAACTTCAGTTCGCAATGCTAACTCTTGTGTATATCCTTCCCACTTTACAGAATATAATTTTTCATACAATTCTTTTGCATCATCCCAATCTAAAATTGGTACCTTTAAAGATGTAGCAATCAAATCTGACATTACAATCTGTGCAACTATGAACTGCAACGCTCCTTTAACGTCCTCTACTTTTACCTCTGATATCTCTCTTTTCCCTTCAAATAATTCATACAGTTTTGTTCTTAATACTCTATTTTCTATTTGATCCGAATACGAGAGCCAGCTTTCTATTCCAATATTTCCAATATTAGCCTGGTACATATCTTGTGTCCCGTATTTTTTCTGAAATTCAAATAATTCACCTTTCAATGGAATCCATTGTTTTCGTTCTAGTTCCAACCAGTTTTCTGGATTCTCCAACAACATATTCGTGATATTTATTATTTTATTTTTATTTTCATAAAACAAAGTTTCATAATTTTTACACACAAGCAATCCACTAGATTTCAGTTCTCTAAATGTATTTTTCATAGGAGTAAAATACTCTTTTCTGGATACGAGAATGTCTTCAAAAACAGCTTCATCTACAAAAAATTGCTCTCCTAGCATTAAAGCTGTATAGTCCAGATCTATACCTTCTGAACAATTTTGTGAAATTGGATACTTCATATGATCTGGCAGTGGAACTGCTAAAAACGGATTGTACTGTCCATTTGTTATCAACGCATAAGATATCATATTATACACCATCAAATACAGGACTTTTCCCTAAATTTCCTTTCCATTCTGTATGATATACCATTTGATTTCTTCCATAAGCAATATAACCGGGAGGTACTGTTTTTGTAATTACAGAATTAGCACATATATACGCCTTAGGTCCTATCTCTATATCCCCTGCAACAAATGACTCGAAACCAATAAAGCAATCATCATGAATTGTAACCGACGGTTCTGGTTCCGGCCTGTGATCCCATGAATATGAAGGATCATCCTGTTTATGGACAACAGACCCAAAGACGCGGCACCTGTCTCCTATCACTGTACCTTCTCCTATCACACCTCCAATTACACATTCTCGACCAATTTTACTATATCCTCCAACAGTCGCTCTATGAACTATAAGTGTGTTTTCACCAATGATTACGCCTCGTTCTATATTACAATATACATCTATTATAACATTTTTTCCCAAGCAGACACCTTCACCAACTACAGAATATGGACCTATATATAAATCTCCCTCAATTATAACTTTGGGATCCATCGGATTTTCCTTACTGCAAATCATCCCCTGCAATGGTCTTAATGCATGTCCAATAATAGCTGTCTGATGAATTTCGATTTTTGGCATACCGTTCCCTCCAATTATCACTCCGAGATTTCCTCTATGACTTTTTTCATATTTTCAATTGAAATATTGCTTAAAAACTCTTCGTCCCCAACTTCTGTTAATCCATGTTCCGTTTTTTTCATTAAAAAGATATTTATATTACTTCGTATTTTTGAAAACTCCTTCGATAATATGGCTGGCACCATGTTATCACTTTCCCCATGAAAAATATACATAGGATAGCTTGTATTCTTAACAAATTGTGCAACATCTACCAGCAATATATCCATTAAAACTTCTCTTCCTAATCTATATTTTTCATCAAGATTTATTCCCCCTGTACATATACCTTCTATGATTTTCTTATATCCGAAGTTCTCTCTCCCCCAATCTGTTACAGGATACAAAAATGTGTTTTTATAGTCCACAACAGGAGCAATCAAAACACATTTCTTTATTATTGATGAATATAGCTCTGACACAACCATAATCGGTGGGGCTCCAAAACTAATCCCCAGCGTAATTATTCGCAAATTATCTTCTTTATTTTTCAGCCATTCTATCGCTGTCACCAGATCTTCTATCTGTGACTTCAACGAAAATTCTTCCAACGATTGTTCGGATTCTCCATGGCCTCGAAAATCAATTCTCAATGAACCTATTCCTAATTTTTTTAATTCATCTGCAATTCTTAGTTGGGTATTTAAATACTCATCTTTCGATCCTTGCAATCCATGTGCCATAATTACAACCGGATTCGTATCTATTCCCTCTTCAAATGCTGCCGGTATCTGCACTCCTTTTCTCCCAGTAATATAAATTACATTTTCTTTCACTTTACATGTCCCCTTATAATCTATAAACCCAATCTGCAAACTGGCAGTTGTTAACAAACTCTTCAACTTCATATATGTCAATATATTTTGTTGCTTCGTATGCCACTCTTACTGCTTCTTTTACCATTTCATCTGATACAGTTTCATATAATCTATTCAATTGTTCTAGCTGTTCTTTTTTCTCATTTTTCCAGTCAATCATCCCTGTATTTAACTTTAGAAATCTGCTTTTATAAACATTATAAATAAAATCTCCAAGCTGCTCATGTCGGATTCTTTCAAAGTCAGTCCATGATGTTCTTTCAACTTGTCTTATTGTTCCTCCTGAGACTACATTTTGAAAAGGTTGTTGCATAAAAAAGAACAAGTCTTCATTATATACATACGGAAAATATCCTCGTACCTTTTTCACATTGATAAACATACAGCTTCCAGTCATAGAAATCCTTGCATTATGGTGATCAACAATTCTCTTCGCATGATCCATTATCGACATATCCGGATATTCTGTAACATGAAAACCCACTATCCCTTTTCCGCCGACCATTGCTCTTATAGCTCGGAAATAATTATCTTGCGAAATAATTATATCATCATCCAACAGCCATATATATTCTGCATTTTTCTTTCTTGCATCATAAAGTGCATAACTTCTTTTAATTGGAATGTCAAAATCTGGTCTCCATTTTACAAATGAATTATAATTCTTCTTTTTATACTCCTTGTAAAACCTGGTTTGTGCTACTCTTTTTATTTCAATCTTCTTTTCATTAATATCCAAAGCCCATTCTGCAACTTCATCACTAAACAATAGAACAATCTTATCTGTACATTTTTGCAAATCTTTAAAAGGGATTCGTGGAATTGGTCTCTCTTTCATACATAAAATATATATTACGTTCAAAATCTTCCTATTAATCTTTTCTTTTTCTTCAAACAATTGCCCTATAGGAAAAGTTAACAATTCCACCTTAGTATCCCCAATTTTTCTTTCATCTAATGTTTTTTGAATTCTATTATTCAAACGTATTTAATGTTCCAAGTAAACTTTTAATATCAACACTTTTCATTTCTCTATCTTCCAAATTTAATTCCAACTTACCTAGATGTATAATATTATCCATATATCTATGGTATAGTGGCACTTTTGAACGCAGCAATTCTTTTTCCCGATTTGCCTGTTCTAACATTAAAAATGCCATCAAACCCTTCTGGTAAATCTCATCATACCAATCTTCCTGCTCTTGACTTGTCAGTGTCACAAATTTTGCATTATATTTTTTCTTATCAGCAGCGTCGCAATTATTGTGCCGGACATTCATACTGTTGACCATATAAAAGAAGTCGCTTTCTAGAGCCAAAATAGAGCCAAATATCAATAGCTATCATAATTTCCTTTAATCTGCTTTAAAAGAATTGGAATTTCACTAAACTCATCAATCCATAAAACATTTACTCCCAATTCCTTAAAAAACGACTCTTGTAATGATTCGTTTACTCTTTCAAAACTCTTTATTGACTCAACTTCTTCCGAATCTTTTATCTTAAATCTTCGCATAATAGCGTAGTGTTGGCATTCTCCATCATTCTCAGTTCTCTTTTGTGCTGCTATTTCTAACAATCGCCTCATATTAGGATCCGTCATAGACAATCCAATAAATAAGCAGGTGTTATTTATCATATAATTCAACTGGCTAATATTTGCCCAATTGTATGGCTCAATCATAAGTTTGTGATATCCTTCTTCCGAAAAAACCAGTAATGACTTCGTCAAATTTTCATAATTTTCTTTTTCTTGCGGTAAAAATCCATGAACATGGTATATGCCTATCTCATCTGTGTCCGGAATCATCCCCTCACCATATATCGAATGATATTTTACTCTTAATCTTTTTAAATTTTTCTCAACCAAATCATCAAAATTGTAATTTATAATTGCACGTACACCTAGTTTTCCCCTATTTGGTATACATAATTGTCCTATTTCCTCTAATAAATCTGACGTATCAACAGCACTTTTATATAATATATCTCTAACCAATTCTTCAAAATCGTTCTCAAATCCATTTCTCAAAAATCTAGTTTGAAGCAATGGTGAATTTCCATTTTGATTTATGACTTCTTTTACTATTTTTTTCTTATCTTTCTTCTCTATTTGAATGTGATTAGCACTTAATTGTTTATCTATTAATGCAACAAATAATTCTGATATCAAGGTATCCCAGGTTGCTATTTTAGCTTCATTTGATGCTCCCGCGCCAAGAAAAAGAACAATATTATCATTTTCATATTGTGCATGTAATTGTTCAACATATTTCTTTCTTTTTTCTAAATATGTGCTATTATTTCTAGAAATACCATTATTAATAGTGTCTCTCAATAACACTGTATTCAAATTGTTATATGTGTCAACAAATAAGCTTTCATTATAACTAAATATCCGAACCAAATCATCTATATCCCAAATTATCAGTTCAAAATTTAGTTGTTTCTTCTTTTCTTTAATACGATTTCTTATTCCATCTGGTAGTTCATTTACAACTATTAATAAAAGCTTATTAATATCCCCTCTGTTAATCGAAAAACGTCCAATTGTATCATATATGACTCGCAGGCTCATTTGCTTATGTCTATACATCTTAATTTCTGCTGCAATACAACTTTCATCACTATCTATTCCATCGGGCAATATCATATCTGAAATTCCACGAACAGACTCATTTTCTGCAAAAAGCCGTTTATTCTGTGATTTCAAGTAATCTTTCATCATAACAATAATCAATTTTTCTACTGCCATATAAGAATATCTAATTGTTCCTGAATTAGTCAATTCTAACAATGTTTCTCTAATGTCCATACTGTTCTCCTATTTTTATTGATATATAGCCAAAATCTCTATTGTTCCATAATCTTTATCTGCATATCTCTCATTTATCCATCTGTTCGTCCTTCAATACTTCTTCTCATAACACGATTTAATGTCATAAAATTCTTCAACGGATCACAAAAAGCTTTTTGTAATTTTACCATTCCGCTAGAAATAATTCTCGCAATAATGGTAACTTCTAATTCTTCATATTCTTCCGTATCCTCATATTTTACTAACATATTATTCGAAATCAATTTAGAGCACATTAATTGTTCATTCAAATCAATTAATACAGGAATTTTGGTATCAAGATTTAATGGTGCCTATACTAAAACTATTCCGTACTTTCCATAAATTCTTCCAACTATTTTTCTCTATCGCAAGAATTTTCCTCATTACTCAGGACATTTTTTATTGCTATCTTTTCAAACACATGTGATATTTCTAATAATTTTCTTCTTTTCATGTGTATATGTATTCCGAAACATACAATAAGCACAACTGAAATTATAATAGCAATTATAACCGAATTTTCCGCTTCAACTGTAACCTTTACATCTATTAACTTTAATAATCCTGCTATTGAAAGCACCAACGTTGCAATACTAATATTAGTCTTCAATATATTACTATCTAAATAGGATTGACAAGCTATTTTGTACTCTTCCAAAATCTCTTTTTCGTCATTATATTTCCTTGCCGTTATAACAAGTTTATTTTCCAAGCATCTATAAAACGAACTACTCTGATTATATTTATAGCATTTCTCTGCCTGTTTATAAATGTCCATTAACTCTGCAATTCTTTTACTTTGTATCATAATGTATCTCCAATCCTTTTTCTAAAAATAACGCAGACAATATCTCTACTATCTGCGTCATTCCTTTAATGTCTTCTTGAAATATTTACTCCATTTTAAAAATCTGTTACGATATTTTGCGGCATTCTACGATACATTTTCTTTCAAGAAAAATGTCTGTAAACCTTGATTTTAAGCGAACTTTTCAATATTTCCAAGCACTTTATTCTGTTGTGAGATTTTCTCTCAAATTACTTCTGCACAATATCAATAAACTCATCGGAGAGAATAAAATGTTTCCCTTTATCAGAATGCACATCCTCCCATTTTCCATCGACCAGATCATTCAGCCGATTACTGATTAATTAAATTCAATATTATACATCTGACTGGTATCTTCCATTTTTTCAGAAGCCCTGCCAAAACGGTTCTGCTTACCAAGGATCACCTGTTCCATCAGAAGCTGCATTTTTTCATTCGATGCGTGAAGCTCTTTTGTCATGGCTTCCAATTGCTCCTGTTGTTGTAAAAGAAGCTGGATAAGAAACGACTTATCAACACTATTTAATTGTTCTTCCGTATACTTAACTGCCATAACCAAACCTCACTTTCCTGAGTGTTATTATAGCAGAGCCAACGGTTTTTGGCTATTTTGGAATTCTGTCACCTTCGTCGTTTTGACGGTGGATAACAGTCATGAATACCTGAAAATAAAAGCCTGAATTTCAGATATTTATGACTGTTATCCACAATCTGAAAAGTTTTGGAATCAGGAGTGTATAGAAACTCACAGAAAGCTTTCAGAATGTGAATAACTTTAAATTTTATATCGCACAGGATAACCTGACATGGATGAAAATGATTTTATTTTCTGCGTTTTGCACAAATCACAAGAAAAATTCTGGATTTGGAACTTCTTCTATTGGGTGTCTGGCAACGATTTCCAGACCCTGCATCAGCATCTGATACTGGTCTGTGGTAATCTCCAGCGCTTCCTCTTTTGTACGGGGCCATCGGAAGTTCCCGTTTTCAATCCGCTTGTACAGAAGGAGAAATCCGTCTCCTTCCCAGATAAGTCCTTTTATGCGATCCGTGCGTTTGCCACAAAATAAGAATAATGTATTCTTATCGTACGGATCCAACTGGAACTGAAAACGTATAATCCTGGCTAAGCCATCAATTCCTCTGCGCAGATCTGTAAATCCAGTCGCCAGATACACTTTTTTGAACCCAGAGCCATCATTGAGCATTGCTGATCACTCCCAAAAGTGTTTTTAGAAATGAGGCAGATGCCTGCTCCGTGATTTCCAAAGTAAGGTGGTTTCTACCTCTGACCACAGCAGCAATTTTATGTTCCGATGTCATATTTACCGGATGGATTGCAGGAGAAGGAACTTCTACAAATGTTTGTGTCTGCTCCGCAGTTTCCAGGTAAGCCTCACGGACTTTTCGGAGTCTCCAGTAATAACTCGCTTTTGTAATGTCATGCAGTTGACACCATTCATCGATCTTCATTCCTTGTGGACGGTTTTGACAGTCTCTGATCAGATCAGCCCATTCACTCAGACGGGTTTGTTGTGCAACTAAACTTGTGTGAGATTTCATGACTCACCTCCTGTGGTAAAGTCTAAAAAGTTGAGTACTAAACTATTTGGACTTTGTAGTAATGAGTCTATTATCTCACATTGGATGATTTTGAACAGGTACTTGCTATTTTGCGTTTACCGCATATCTGCATCACAGCTCCAGCAAACATTTTTTATAAGTCGTAATTAGTTCATACTCAAACTCGAAATTTTCAAAGCCAAAAACACACTAAAACTCATATAACAATTCCATGCCTAGATAAATATTCTTCTCGTTCATTTACCACCATGCTATAATAGTTTTCTGCATCTTCCATAGCAATAAAGCTTAATATATCATGTTCTTTCATATTTGGAATTTGATTGTATAATTTGTTCTGGATAAATTTTTGTACTAATTCTGGAAATAATGTAATGGTATCATCTAAATATTTTTCAATGTATTTTATAATTTTGTTTCGATAATTTTTCTCTAATGAATCAATATACGCAATATATCCTCTAATTTTTTCATTATCCGAATAGTCACCTGTCACTATTTCATGGTGAATCATCGCCCTAACCATTCTCTTCATTTCCTTAGGTGCTTTTATAACCCCATCGTTTACTGTTACCCCAATAACTTCCTTATGCACTTTAGGTGATAAGAATCGGGTCTTTTTTTCATTAACTACGAAACCTTCATCTTCAACAATTTTCTTAATCATTCCATATATTTTTCGTAACATATCTCTGTTATCACATGAAAAGACCAAATCATCCGCATATCTGGTATACGTTATATCTCTTTTATTACAGTATCCGGCAATTCTTATATCCATTTTATAACATACTAAATTTGCTAAATATGGAGATGTCACCGCTCCCTGTGGAAGACTTCCATTTAATGTACATATATTCGTCAGCAAATTAGATGCGTACGTATTATATCCTAATTGTAAAAATTGATTATAAACTCTACCTCTCTTCACTGAAGGAAAAAAATTCTTCAAGTCCATTTTTAGTATATAAAGATTATTTTTATGGCGTTCAGCACATTGTACCAATGGTGATCCTTTTTCATTTTTTACAAATCCTATACTATATTGTGAAACTCTTACTTTATATAAAATATTCTCTAACACCCAACGTTGCATTACTTTTAAAGACATACATGGTGCATTTATTTCTCTTGATGTTCCATCTTTTTTGGGAATATAAAATTTTTTGTAACGCCCTCTTGCATCCTCTTTGGTTAAAAAAACACTAATTTTTCTGTTAGCCTTGTTTCTTCTGCCAATGTTTCTATATCCTCAAACATTGGCAACCCTAATGATTCAATTACCATTTTGTTATTATATTTTTTCAAATCGTTAACACCACTTTCTTACCTCATTTATTTTGCGTCAAAACCATGGTAGGATTTCACTGTCGTGGAATTTTACCATGGTTTTGACCAACTCTGGTCATGTTCATATGCTCCGGAAGACGAACCGTCCCCCATAAACTTCAACAAAAATATGTATCAGTAACGTTCTAAGATTATGATGTTAACGATATTGAGCAGAAATAATGTCAAGTCGAATTCTGTTTACTAATTTATCTCGATTATCTATCATAATATCATTTAATAAATCTTTTACTGCGTAATAACCTTTTTTTGACAACTTATAATAATTCAACCCTTTTTCAATATTTTTTATCAGCATTCCTTCTTTGTATAGTCTTTTTAATGCTGCTGTATAAAGAATTTCAAACTGATTTGCTTCAAATCTTCTTTCTTGATAAATATATCTAATTGCTTCATTCATTTCTTTTGTTTCTATTTTATTAAAAAAATATAACAGTAATAGTATAAAATAAAACTGCCCTGATATCAAGTTTATTTCTTTTGTATAATTGCCGTATTTTCTTGTATATTTCTTACTTCTATAAAACCAATACTTTGATGACAGATATTCTTCAACTACTTTTTCCATATCATCTAAATCATTATTAAAATAGATTACATTCTTCTTGTCACGCTTTTCTATATATCTAACAGGACCTTGCATAATAAAACTTTTGTCATTCTTATATTTTTTCTGAATCAAAACAACCAATTTTTTTAGCGTCTTCTCATTACTTGTAAAAGCCCCTAATTCGGTAAAGGAACCTGGGCTTTCACAAACAATCATAATCAAATCACTGTTTTCAGCCAAAAAATTCTCTAATGTAAACAAATCATACTTTTTTCTGCTTAACAACTCCATAAACATATCTTCTGGATAAAAGATAGAAAGTTTTTTATTTTTTTCCAGTCTTTTTCTTAATTCATCACGGTTTGATGTATATGATTTATTACTTGCTCCTCCACATAAGAATAAATCAATATTGCTATGTTGAATATAAAGAAAAACATCATTATATATTTTTTCTATAATTGTTTTGTCCATTATAATTCTATCCCATTTCTTATTTCGCCTATATAATCTCTCTCAAAGATATCTCGTGTATACACTTTTTCTTTCACGTTGTCCAGGCAGCTATCATATCTATTGGCAATAATCGCCTGACTCTGTTTCTTGAATTCCTCCAAATCATTGACCACCTTGCTTCCGAAAAATGTTGTGCCACCTTCCAGTGTTGGCTCGTAAATGATTACGGTCGCGCCTTTTGCCTTGATGCATTGGAATCGTAATTGGTCGGCACTGCAATAGCTACAAAATCTGCGTCTTTGTATGCCGCCTCGGCATCTAATGTTGCAGTCAGATTCAAATCTTTCTCTGCCAAATATTTCTCAATATAATCATCCTGAATTGGTGACTTCTTCTGATTAATCAGTTCCACCTTCTCAGGAATAATATCATAATCTTAAGCTTTTCTTAATGGGGTCTGACCCCCTTCAGTCTCTCCTTCAACATTCTCTCTAATTTCTTTCTCTATTTCATCAATAGCAACTAATATATACTTTCTCCAACGTTGTATTTTATCTAATTTTTCCGATGCTAATATCATCAAAAATACTAATACCGCCAAAAAAACTTGTATTTCTACTACAACAAGTACTGTATTTCTCATTTCTTTTTCCATATTTAGTACCAAACTACTAGTCGCTATAAAACACATCAGTATGCTTATCTGATTATTTTTAAATATATTGCCATTATCATACTCTTCTGCTTCCACTTTTATCTTCATCAATAAATCTAAATCATTTTTTACATATGATCTTAAAAATGCTCTTGAGCATACTATAGGATTACAATAGCACTCTTTTTTACATTGGTTCAAATTATTACAAATTAATTGAAAATCATTTTTTATTCTCACTGTAATCTTTCCCTATATCCCCCTCTTCACCAACATCTTAAAAATGTTTTTTCACTGCCCATATCCTAACTTAATCTATCAATCTTAATGGAGTCTGACCCATTCAGTCTCTTCTGGTTAATCAGTTCCACCTTCTCAGGAACAATATCATGACCTTAAGCTTTTCTTAATGGGGTCTGACCCATTCAGTCTACGTCATCATATAATTTTCTTTGCATTCAGTTCATATGTACTTGGCGATAAAACCATCTGATAAATATCAATACTATTCTTTTTTCCAAATTGTATTATCTCTTCTTTAAAATTCTCAGAGATTTTCGCACCTAAATAAAATGCCTTTATATTCTCTTTCAAATCCAAGACATATTTTCCATTTGGATATTTTAATTTTTGCGGCATTACTTTATTGAAATTAGCTGTCACAATTCTCCATTCTTTCTCATATGCCCAAACATTGGATTTACGACAAGTCGTCTTATAAATCCATTCTGTATTTTCACTTAACATATCTGCTTTAGAAACAGCATATCTATCCTTTGTATAAGTTACTGGATATAAATGTTTATAAAACATATCACTTTCTTTAAAATCATATTCTATGCAAAATCCAGTATGATTCCGAGCATAATGGCTCCACATAAGCATAGAATCATACACCTCAGATAAACAAACGACTCTTACTGCATCCTTAATTATACTCATACAATCATTTAATCCATTCTGCAAAATATTCATCCAAGAGTCAGATAAACTTCCTCCATGCGCTTGCAAAACTATTTTCATCGCCCTTTCAATATTATCCGAATAAAGAATTCTATTTTTTTCTTCCTGTTTAAGTGAAAATTTTCTTTCCAAAAGATGTATATAAGTTTCTCTATCAAGTACACTTTCCAATGCATCTGACTGAAAGCAAAATTCGCAATCATAGGGGTCATTGAAATAAAGTGGTGAGGATGGATATACCAACCCTTCAAAAGCTTCAAACTTCCATTTTTCAATGTCAATTACCCTTTGATGAATATAGCTATAATCATTCAGTTTTTCCGTGTTAAATGACCTGTACCTGAATAACGTTCTCATACATATCCTCTTCCTTTTTATCTTCTTAACTTTTTCTTAATGGAGTCTGCCCCCTTCAGTCATACATATCATATTACTAAGCATCTTACGCTTTTTCACAGTATACGTTGCACCCATATTCCCTTCCTAGTCCACCATATACTGTGATGTTTCAGATAATCCCATATAATAAGACACATGACGCGACAAAAACTGACGCGAAATTGCAAAATAAATCAAAAATCCAATGGTTTCGCACTGTCATCTGCGATAATTACAACACCATATTCCAGAAAAATTTCTTTTTCTGAATAAAACATAGCTAGCGAAACCCTCCGGAATAATATCATGACCTTAAGATTTTTTTAATGGGGTCTGACCCCTTCAGTACTAATCTCTCTCAAAGATATCTCTCGTATATACTTTTTCTTTCACATCATCCAGACATCTATCATATCTATTCGCAATAATCGACTGACTCTGTTTCTTGAATTCCTCCAAATCATTGACTACCTTACTTCTGAAAAATGTTGTGCCTTCTTCCAGTGTTGGCTCGTAAATGATTACGGTCGCGCCTTTTGCCTTGATGCGTTTCATGACTCCCTGAATGGAAGACTGGCGGAAATTATCGAAATCAATTCCAGTCCTTCTTGACCTTAAGTTTTTCTTAATGGGGTCTGACCCCTTCAGTCTCATGGTCAATCTGTAAACACCAACGATAACTTCCTTCTCTTTGCTTGCATCGTAATCATCATTTTTTCCGTAAGCTCCGGTCATCTCCAGCACATGTTCTGCAATGTAGTCTTTTCTGGTACGGTTAGACTCTACGATTGCCGTCATCATATTCTGTGGCACATCTTCGTAATTAGCCAAAAGCTGTTTTGTATCTTTCGGCAGACAGTAACCACCGTACCCGAAGGATGGGTTATTATAATGACTACCAATACGCGGATCCAGGCATACGCCATCGATAATCTGCTTTGTATCCAGACCTTTCATCTCAGCGTAAGTATCCAACTCATTGAAGTATGATACACGTAGTGCCAGATATGTATTGGCAAATAACTTTACAGCCTCTGCCTCTGTAAATCCCATAATTAATGTGTCAATATCTTCTTTAATAGCACCTTCCTGTAATAATCCGGCAAATGTGTTCGCTGCTTTTACAAGTCTTGCATTTTTTACATCTGTTCCAACGATGATACGTGACGGATACAGATTGTCGTAAAGTGCTTTGGATTCTCTTAAAAATTCCGGGCTGAAAATGATATTGTCACAGTGATATTTTTCTCTGATGGATGCTGTATATCCAACCGGAATCGTAGACTTAATCACCATCACTGCGTCCGGATTATATTCAATCACCAGTTCAATTACATTTTCCACTGCAGATGTATCAAAGAAATTCTTCTTGGAATCGTAATTGGTCGGCGCTGCAATGACTACAAAATCTGCGTCTTTATATGCTTCCTTGGCATCTAATGTTGCAGTCAGATTCAAATCTTCCTCTGCCAAATATTTCTCAATATAATCATCCTGAATCGGTGACTTCTTCTGATTAATTAGTTCCACCTTCTTAGGAATAATATCAACCGCCCACACCTCATTATGCTGTGCCAATAATGTCGCAATAGATAATCCTACATATCCTGTTCCTGCTACCGCAATCTTCATAAATTTTTACCTCTCATTCATCAATCTTTATTTCGATTCGGATAAACCTATGCCTATATATAATAAATGTTATAGTTTTCCCTAGACTCTCACCCCATCTGCGCTTTCGCACACATAGAACGAATACTTCCCTTCCAGCCCCGGAAATGCCTTCAAATATTTTTCGGTTACTTTTGCTTCGATATCCTCTACTTTATCCGGATCTATAAGCGCCATGCAACATCCTTTAAATTCTGCTCCTGAGAAACGTCCGCCATAAATACCGTCTGTCTCTCTCATAATTTCGTACAATTTCTTCAGTTCATCGCACCCGCACTCATAACTGTATATCGAAGATTGTCCACTTTCAAATACTAACTGTCCATATCCCTCCAGATCTCCTTTGCGCCACAATTCTGCGCCTTTCTCCGCTCGGGCAAATTCGCTGTAAAAATGTTCCGCACGTCTGCACCACAGCTCCGGTAAACGATCTTTATAAGCCACAAATACTTCATACGGTACATCACGTAATCTTGCCTCTGCAAATGTTCCATAATTTAGATCAGCGTATCCCATCAGCGCATACGCTGCTGCTTTGCACTCATCCTGACGCAGGTTATACTTCGAATTTTTCAAAGAACGCTCCAGACCTGAGAAAAATATTCCAATCTTATATGACTTCATAGCTTCACTGGTCGGAATCAATTCATAGCTGTCATCTTTTGTATCCAAATATAATAAATGATTTCTCTTCGAAAGTACTTCGCAGCTTTGATCCAGCTTTCCACAAGATACTCCTACATACTGATTCTCCGCTGCCTTCGCAGTCAAAATCAATTCCATCGGCTCCATATGAATGTCATTTACTTTGCATAACGCCGACAAAAAACAAATAATAACAGATGCAGAAGAGGATAATCCTCCGATTGGCAAACTACCCTCGATAATACCGGATAAACCTATTTTTAATCAATACTTTTCGCCAAGCATCTTAGCTGCTCCGCGCAAATGATCTGCCCAATCTCCCTACTTCTCATCTGGCACTGCATTCACAAAAAATTGTGCACGTTTTGAAAAGTTCAGTGACTGTAATTCCACAATACCATTCTGTTTCGGATGGTATGCCATATGTATTCCTTTATCAATAGCCAGTCCATTAATCTTGCCATACTGATGATCAATATGTGCTCCTAAAGGGCTAATACGATATGGACAAAATGCCACATCAAATGGCTCCTGATGATACAACTCCTCATATGTTTCTACACATTTTAATTTCATACTCTTTTTCCTATTCACCTTCTGATATCCGTGTCTTCATAAAATTTCACTGCATAATCTGCATAACTCATCATTACTATTCATATAATATATTAATAGCTCCATACAAATGTTCTGTATAAATGTTTTCTTTAACTGCAATTTTACTAGGAGATAACCTTCATGACTAATTTCATTATTCTTATAACTGTGTTTTCGCTATTTTGTACAACCCTTACACTTTTTGTATGTGTATCGTCTCTATAAACTGGTATAAACTAAAACATGAGTTATATATCAAAAAATACATCTATTATTTAGACAACATTTTCTAACTTTCTCTTCTCGATTATTTAGTCTTACTATTCTCAATATATATATCTATTTCAACCAGACATGTTTTTATATAAACACAAACTATAATGAACAACTCTTTCTTGAAGGAACTTGATTACCTTAGTGTATCATTTATTCCTTTCTCTTTTCTTTAAGTATTATCTCATTTCAAACATAATTGCCCATTCATCCCTTTTATCAAACGGCTAGCTTAATGCCCTCCTTGCTTCTGATTGCTTTTTGCTTTATCTCTGAATCCATATTCTAGTATTTTTTCACACAATTTTTCAAATGAAATACCTGCTGCTCTGCCAGAATCCGGTACCAAACTCATCTCGGTCATTCCTGGTAAAGTATTTACCTCTATAACCATAGGTCCTTGTTTTTTATCAATAATAAAATCAATCCTAGAAATTCCTTTACAATTAAGCTTTCTATATACTTTTTCCCCTATTCCCCTTATCTGTTCTCGCTCACTTACACTAATTCTTGCTGGAATTATATGATGACACATTCCTTCAGTATACTTTGCTTGGTAATCATAAAACAAATTTTCAGAAGTTATTTCAATATCAGGTAATATTATTATCTCATCATTTCCAATAATGGGAAGTGTTATTTCAATTCCATCTAAAAAAGTTTCTGCTAGTAGTATATTTTCAAACTTAAAAATTTCACTAATCGCTACAAGTAAATCTTCTTTTTTGTCAACAATAAATACTCCAATACTAGAGCCTTGACTTGGTGCTTTTAATACCATTGGAAAACCTATTTGAGTAATAAGATATTCTGCCAATTCTTCCTTATCTCTATATTCATCTGCTCTGACTTCAATAAACTTTGCAGTTGGAATATTCGCTGCAGATAATATTTGTTTAGTAAGTATTTTATTCATACAAATAGCACTTGTATCAACACCAGAACCTGTATATGGAATATTTGCTAATTCCAACATTCCTTGTATACACCCATCTTCTCCACCTTGACCGTGCAAAGCTAAAAATACAATGTCTGGATTGATACTTAACAATTCTTGTATATTATCATTTAAGTCAAATAAGGTTATATTACTATAACCTAGCTTTCGTAATGCCCCATATATGACCCTTCCACTTTTAAGAGAAATTTCTCATTCCTTTGATGTTCCGCCGCACACTACCACCACATTTAATATTTTACTAAGCAGAATTGTCTTTTCAAATTTTTCCATTATTACTTTTTTATCCTTTCATATACTTTATACAAATTAGGACGCAAATATCTGCTCCAAGCAATATATATTTTTTCGTCTAAACTTTGAATAAAATAATTCCCTTTTTTTTCATTAACAAATTCATTAAATGATACAATTTGATCTGAATATCTCTCACAAAGAAAAACTAGATTATCATATCCTCTAGCTTTTTCCGGCCTACTCCACTCATGCGCATGAAATACTGCCGTATATAAACCTTTTTTCCCAATTTTAGGAACTCCACCTGTTCTACAGGGAACACATATTATACCATGTCTTATAATCAATTTTAAAGTTTTTCCATCCGACACATATTTAAATCCATTTTCTTTTAATGCCCGAAGCGTATTATCATCATATGAATGTGATGGAGCAAAAAAAATATTTGTTTTCACTCCATGCATTTCCAATATTTCTTTCCCCTTTTTTATTTTTTCAACTTGAATTTCATAGCTATGACCTGCAAATTCTGAATTCTTGCTACTATTGACCAAGCCCCTACATTCAATATCATATAAATGTTGATATCCATGCATAGCAATTGCATACCCTTTTGCAGAAAGTTGTTTTATATATTCCCAAAAATCTTCTCGTGGGGATTCAATTAATAATTCCGGGTCCTTGCAATCTGGTATTACGCCAATCAATGGCTTAATATGATATTTATCTAGTACTTCAACTGCTTTATTCCATTGCTTATAATCCATAGTTGGGCAAATATCATCAAATCTAATTAAAATTTTCTTTTTATACTTTTTTCCCATCATTTATTCTCCAATGTATAACTCCTCTAGTTTCTTAATTTCATTTCTTAAATCATAGTTTTCTATCTGTCCGTATTCCAAATTTCTTACCGAATCATCACATATAATCTCTGCCCATTCATAAGCCGGAGCATTTATATCTACTGGAATAGTTTTTTCTGTTAAATAGCATTCTTGTGTCACACTATTTGACACTACACATTTTAATCTTGCAACTTGTGCTTCGACTAAAGAAACTGGAAAACCTTCATATAGAGATGGAAATACAAAAACATCCATTGCTTTTAATATTCTATTTACATCTGTCCTATGCTCCAGCATATAAACCCTATCTGATATTCCTAACAATTCAGCCTTTTTTAGAATAACTTCTTTTAATTCTCCTGTTCCAACTAAAAGTAATGTTGCTAATGTATTACGCTTTAAAACCTCACAAAATATATCCAATAACAAACTGTGATTCTTAGCATAAGAAAAACGTCCAATGTGGCCTATAACAAATGCATTTATTGGAATACCTATCTCTTTTCTAATATCTGATTTAGATTCTCCAACAGTTTCAAACTTTGAAAAATCAACGCCATTCCTAATAAGGACAGTATTATCCACATTAAACATTTTATCTAACTCTTGTACCATAGACTTATGTAAGCCAATAAGCTGCAAATCATTATTATTAATCAAATATTTAGCAGCTTCCATATCTTGACTTCCTACTTCAAAAAATTTATCAGGCAAACTATGACACGTATAAAATAATTTAATTCCCTTTAGTTCTTTACTAATAGGTTTTAAATATTTCAATAATGATAAGTGAACGTGTATACAAGATGGTTTTTCTTTTTTTATAATTTTCTTTATTTTATATGGTATATAATGCTGTTTAAAAAATTTATTAATTAATTTATAAAAAATGTTTAAATCAGGAAATATATTTATAATATTAATATTATTATCTAATAATGTTTTATAATTCGCTGTATTACTCACACTTTGAATTGTTAAAATATCCACATCAAATTTGTCTTTATCTAATAATAAAGCATAATCTTTAACCAATGTCTCTGCTCCACCATCATTTAAAGCAAATATAAATTGCATCACTTTTGTTTTCATAACTATTCCTCTCTCATATTACCTATTAAATAACAAAACACTTTCCTAACTCATCATAAAGTTCACCAGGTTTTAAATACATAAAACCTGATGCAGAATAAAATGTTATTTCTCCAAAATATGTTCCTTCACTTGTTATGAAAAAATCTACTCTCGCATGTGGAAATGGTTTTGAAAGTGTCTCAGCACAGTTAATCAATTCTTGTATATTTGATGGCAAGGATACTTTTTCTCTTACCAATCTTTCCATTTGTGTATATGCATTATCTATAATATTCAAATTTTGATCTAATATAGCACGATGTCCAACGCTATGACGTCCCAAATCGTCAGCCAAACCAATATTGTAATATAACATCTTAAATTTCCCATTAAAACAGAAAAAATTCAAATCAACCAAAGGCGTCTCGCTTTTTAAATATCGTTCACATATAATTTGAGGGCTAATATCCTTATAAGCCCATTCTCGGTTTTGAATATAGTAATTTTTATTTAATGCTTTTTCAAAATACTCCTTCAATTCGATTTTCTTCTCATTTGTCAATTCACTTTTTTTTATTAACATATTCGCTCCAGAACTATGGTTACATTTGATATAAAAAACATCTGGTAGTTTATTAAAGTTTATATCCTCAACAGAATCGCAAACTACATATTGTTCATTTAATAAATAAGCAAATCCACATTCTTTTACATACTCTCTCACTCTTACTTTATCCGCGCATTTTGTCATAAGTGGATTTCTATATTTAAGTTTATACCATTGAAACTTAGCATTTAATTCTGTTGGATGTGATAAATCTAATTTTTTTCCTGCACGCAATTTATACAAATTTTTCAAATAAAATTCGTCACTAAATATCTTTCCTAAAAATGTATTATTATTTAAATAAACAATACCCTTCTCTGGATGTAATATATAATCTAATATTTTTTTCATTTTATTTTCACTCTCCACTTTTTATCGAGTTTTTATTACATGTTTTACAAAAGTTATCATCTCACTAAACAGTTTTGTTCTACAATATACTATTGTATATATAACATTAGGTATAATTAAACACATTCCCCCCTTCAATAACAGACCTTCTATCCCTGTTAATGGTATCTTTGAGCATAAGAAAAACAATATACATCCATTAATAAGTGTAATCGTCGCATATAGTGCATGTTTTAAATAAAACTCCGTTGCTTTTCTTTTAAAATAATGCTTGAACAAAACGCTTGTTCTTGCTATGAAATTAAAAAAGAAAATAGTAATAATTGTTGCAATTATAATTCCACTGACACCAAAAAAATAACCTAAACTCCAGTTTAATAAAATATTTGCAACCGCTTCAATTATATACCATACACGTAAATTCCAAAATAGTCCTGCTCCAGCAGTATACAGATTTCTAGTATTATTCATTGTTATAGCATAAAAATAAACACAAAACATAATCATAATCCAATTTGGAAAAATCATTTTAGAATTATTGTGCATCCAAAGATTCATAAAAGGTTGATAAAGGCAACACATACAAATAGCTGCCCAACCACAAATCCATTCAAATATAAAAGTAAATTTAAACAAATCGTGGTAGTTTTTATCAATAGACTCTTTAGCAATACTATTTCCCACTGAAGCTTGCATAGCTCTAATAACCGTTAAAGAGGTCCCATATAATGCAGAATAAATATAATAATAATTATCATAGATGGCAACTACCGTTAAACCTAAAAATGCTGATAAAAATATGCTGTCTAAACTATTTCTTGCTGTATCTCCTATTTTATCTATTACAATTCCTTTTATTTGCTTAACTAATATCTCTTTTGTTTCACTGGAAACCTTTCCTTTAGGTATTATTTCCGGAAAATATTTTTTTGAATATATTTGCAAAAGAATATTATTCAATATTGTAAATATTGGCATAAACAAAGCATATAAATAAAAATTAGGAACAATTAACAGCATTATAAGTTGCGCAATACGTAAACCAGAAGATGTTACTGTGTAAATATTACTAACAATATCTTCTCTTTGCATCGCTGTAAGTAAAGCACTTTTATAGCCAAACATCAAATATGATATTCCTGTATCCAGCACATATATTATAAATAATATGTATATATTTATATTTTGTGGATAACTTCCAGAAATCAACTTAGGCAAAAAAGGCAAAATAAATAGTCCTACAAAAAAAATTGTACACCCTACAACCGTATAAATTCTTTTTAAAAATCTAAGAATTGCACATACTGCTTCTTTGTCATCTTCTGCAATTGGCTTATATAAAACATAAATAACAGCTGTTGAAAAACCTAAATCGGCAAGATTTAATACATGTAATATAGAATTAAATAGACTACTAATTCCTTGATATTGTGCTCCTAAAGTATACAAAACAATCGTTCTTGTTATAAATGGCAAAATTATTCCTGCTATTTGCTTTATAAAACCACTGTAAAGATTTCTTTTTGTGTTTTTAGTTCTTGATTCTTGCATCTTTTCTTCCTTTTTCAATCAAACTATAAATATTTTTCTTAACTTATTATTAAAATAATTTATATTTTCACATAACATATACTTATTTTTTTCTTAATTTTTTTTATGCCATGTACTATCTCCATTATTTGAAATTTTTTTTGCTGGACAGCCTGCTATCGCAATGTTCTGCTCCTCAAATGACTTATTAACTAACGAATTAGCACCTATGGCAATTCCATTCGCAAGTCGAATATCTCCCAAGATAGTAGCCCCAACACCAATCACAATGTTATCTCCTAAAATCGGAACACCAGCATTTGTTCCTCGTGCTACTAAAGCAGTATTTATATGAACTGTACAGTTTTTCCCAACCCGTACTTTTGAATTTGTAAGCACAGATCCTAAATGCATTATTTTCAGTCCCTTTTCAAAAACATTAACCGAAATATTAAGTCCATATTGATTCTGTTTTTTATGTAATATAATTTTGCTAAAAGCACATCGAATTTTTTTATTTGTATTATTATAATATTCAGTTTTTCTAAGTCTTTTTTGATAAGACCATATAATAGCTTTCTCACTTCCCAACAAATAATATATAAAATTCGTATGACTTCCGTATCTTTCCTTTTCATACTGCAAATATTCATGCAGTTCCTCCTTATTACTAATCATTTTATTACCTTGTATGATAATTAGGAAGTTAATTATCACACGTTTCCTTTCTTTTAATATCGTGGTTCAATACATTCAGATACTGTGGACTTTTGATTTTGCCCTGTAGCTTTGACTACTCGAAGGAGTGTATTGCCACTACCTTTATCTGAATTGTTTATAGCTGGATGTTGACGGAGTAATCCGAGTACTTATTTTCATCAAGTCTACGATGATAATCGCTGGTGGATATCACGGTATCAGACTTTAGAAAGGAAGGTACAACCTCATGATTTACGTAGGCATTGACATTGCCAAACTCAATCACTTTGCCTCAGCCATATCTTCTGATGGTGAAGAACTAATCAAGCCGTTCAAATTTACAAATGACAATGATGGCTTCCAACTGCTGATTTCCAAGCTAGATCCTCTAGACAAGGACAGCCTCATCATTGGTCTTGAATCGACGGCACACTACGGCGACAACCTTGTTCGATATCTTGTTGCTAAGAATTACAAAGTGTGTTGAACCCCATCAAGACTTCTACTATGCGTAAGAACAACATTCGCAAAACGAAGACTGACAAAGTCGACTCATACATCATTTGCAAAACTCTCATGATGCAAGAATCTCTCAGATTTGTGACCTTCTATGATCTTGATCTGATGGACTTAAAAGCCCTTGGACGATTCCGTCAGAAAACCATTAAGCAGCGAACCCGTCTAAAGATTCAGCTGACTTCTTACGTGGATGAGATATTCCCTGAATTGCAGTATTTCTTCAAATCAGGTCTGCATCAAAAATCTGTCTATGCGCTTCTAAAAGAAGCGCCAACACCGGAAGCTATCGCTTCTATGCATATGACTCATCTGGCTCATCTTCTCAAAGTGAACTCGCATGGACGCTTTAACAAAGAAATGGCTCAGCAGTTAAGAGTTCTCGCACAGAAGTCTGTCGGTGCCAGCGATAGTTCTCTATCTATCCAGGTAACTCACACAATTCAACAAATAGAGTTACTCGATAGCCAATTAGAAAGAGTTGAAGCTGAAATGACGGAAATCATGAAATTCAATGATTCTGTCATTATGACCATTCCTTGTATCGGATATATCAATGGAGGAATGATACTTGGCGAAATCGGTGATATCCACCGTTTCTCCAGCCCCAACAAGCTGCTTGCATATGCCGGTTTAGATCCTTCTGTCTATCAGTCAGGGAACTTTCAGACTAAAAAACAGAATGTCCAAACGTGGATCTAAAGTCCTTAGATATGCACTTGTTAATGCAGCTCTCAATGTTGTTAAAAACAATGCCACCTTCAAGGCTTACTACGAAGCCAAGATGGCTGAAGGTCGGACTCACTATAATGCCCTTGGACACTGTGCCGGCAAGCTCGTCAGAATCATTTGGAAAATGATGACTGACAACGTGGAATTTAATCTTGATTAAGAGGTCTGGATACCTACATCATAGATTTGTTTAAAAGCACCCACCAGGGAGCCTTATTAAGGTTACCCATTTTTACCACGAAAAGGATTTATTAATTTCCAGCTAATTTAAGCTTGACTTTTCATAGCTGGTCTCTTTTCTTAACTTTACCAAAAGAAACTGTAATGTTGAATTTCTGATACTGTTAACTCTGTCATTTTTATAGAGAAAAATAATAAATCGTATATAAAAATAATAAAGCATGAATCTCGATAATTAAAAAGGCAACGCTTATTATTTCTAGTATAATCCCAATTATGCATTTTTACGATATTTAGAAAATAAGGAATATATATAATCTGAAATACGTAAAAAAATGAATTTGCTCTTGTTACCGTTTTTATTGAATACGATAAAAGCGATACAAAAACTGCTGTTATAGCGAAAACAAATCCAAGCTTTTCAATATTTTTTTCTTTTAATTTTCCCCATGAATAATACACACAGTATATAATTGGAACATATCTAATAATTAATATTGGACTAAACGAATAAGCTGTAGATAATGTATATTTTGTATAATGATTAAATATACTTATATTTCCAACCAAATAATTATATAATGAGCCAACCCCCATCAAGCATCCAAATAAAAATAGTGCAAATAGTAAATACATTATCTTTGACACTCTCTTTAATTTATTAAATATGCTATATGCAAATAACGCCAAAAGGAAAAATAAACTTCCTGTATGCATAGTGATTGCTATAAATGCAATAATAATTGCTTGTATATTCTTTCCTTTCAATACTTTTCCAAAAGATAATATTGCAATATTTACTGCAAAAATCATTCTTATCAAATTAAAACTGTCAAAATATACAAAACACATATATCCCAATACGGCATATCCTACATTAATATAATTCTTGCTTTTCCAAATCGATATAAAAGCAAGTGTAATACCTGTAAATTTTATTATACCTAAAAATAAATCTGGATTAGAATTAAATTCTTTAAATATTAACCATAATATTTTAAATCCAGGTTCTGCATTGGTAAAGCTTAAAACATTTTCCCATTTTACATTCTTTAAAATATTTATATATGATATATAATCTGTTCCTATATGTGATCCTACTAAAAAAAAAGTTGCAATTGCCCATGAAAAATTAAAAAATATAATTCGGCTATGTGTAATAACTATACCCTTATATTTAATCCTTTTATTTGAAATCAATGCAAAAAAAAATGTCACTATTGTTATTGAAAAATATAAAATAATAGTTGTCATTTCACTATACACAACTTACCTCCACAATGATAGTATCAAATTCTGCCATTTTTCCACTATATTCTCAATACTATAATCCAATCTTACTTTTTGTCCATTATAACTTATTTTTTCAGATAAATCCTGATTATTTATGACTAACAATATAGCTTTAGCTAATGCTTCTTTATCTCTTATTGGAATTAATATTCCGTTATTATATGAAGAAATTAACGTCCGTGCGCCGCCTCCTCCATGATCAGTTGAAATAGTTGGAATTCCCAAAGCCATTGCTTCCATCAATGCATTAGGCATTCCCTCATAATCTGAAGACATTACATATACTGCTGCTTTTCTTATTTCGTTGAATAGATTGGAAATATGTCCTTTCAAGTGAATTTTTTTAGTCATTTTTATTTGTATTATATAGTTTTGAAGTTCTTGTTTACTATTTCCATCACCATATACATAGAGTTCATACCCCGGTATTTTGTCAACTATTGATGCAAAAGCATCAAACGCTAATGTATAATTTTTTTGCTTATTTAGACGTCCTACCATCACTATCTTTTTTTCACGTTTGCCTTTGTATACATCAGGTAAATTAGGATTAATCGGATTCGCTATAACAATTCCTTTTTTTGAAATAGGCCCTTTAAAATAATCTCGTATACTTTGTGTTTGAAATACAATTTTATCTGCTCTCGGATAAAGCAATTTTCTAGCCAAGCTTAAGCTTTTTCTAGTTTTACTTGGGTCATTTCGCTCACTGACAACTATTTTGCATTGCATTTTTGAACATGCTAATATTGTAACTAAATTTAATTCTGTGAGAAATGAAATTACCACATCTGGTCTTTTTTCTCTAACAATCTCTCTCAAAAATAAAACTCTTCCACAAAACAAATTTCCACAAACTCTTGATGCTTTACTACCATCAATATGATTAATATCCTTGTTAAGTTCATAATTACTTTTATATTCTCCAAAAGTACATACCGATACATCACTAGTAGAAAAAAAAGCGTTTGCTAGCTCCGCTGTAACTCTTCCTGCTCCCCCTCCATAAAATGTATCTACAACAAACAAATATTTCATTCTTTTTCTCCATCATATTTTACGATTTTTGTAATATATTTTTCCCATTTTCCATAAATCTTTTTGGTATTTAAATCAGATGATATTCTTGTTGCCATTTTTCCTATTTTTGTTGCTATACGTTCATTTTCAATCAAATATTTCATTTTCTCCGTAAGCATTTTTCGATCTCCTACAGAAACTAACAAACCATTTTCATTATCCTGAATCAAAAACTTTGATCCACCTGCGGGACAATCTGTGGAAATTACTGGTAACCCCAAAGCCATTGCCTCCATTAATGCATTGGGCATTCCTTCAAAATCTGAAGACAAGACAAATAATGATGCATCTTGTATACAATTCCCCAAATTATTAACATACCCTTTAAATATAACCTTTTCACGAATTCCAAGACTCTTAGTTTCATTTATCAAGGATTCTTTCAACGGACCTTCCCCATATATTTCTAACTTATACTCTGGGAAATCATTACAAATTTCTGCAAATGCATTAATTAATAGTGAAAAATTTTTTTGTATTGTTAACCGACCTGCACCAACAATTACTTTTCTTCTTTCTCCCTGATATAACGGTCTTATAAATTCAGGATTTATCGCATTCGGTATTACTACACTATTTTCAACACTAATTCCATGCTCTTTATAATATTTTTTTGCATCTTCAGTTTGAAAAATATATCCATCAGCCTTAGGATAGTATTTCTCGAATATTTTTTTATTTTTCTCAGATAAATTGCAAAATGTATTTGGGTCTGCCCTTTCAGCAAGTATAACCGGACATTTTATAAATCTTTTTTGCGCGAGTATAAAACTCGATAATTTAGGTAAAAAAGTAAGATATATATCCATGTCTTCTTTTCTAAAATAACAATTCATTCTATATAATCGAACAAGATTAATTATTGTATGTGGTAATTTTGATTTACTCTCTCCATATAGTATAACATGCCGAACACTCTCTTTTATTTCATAAGTTTGCTGATCTGATACTGTTAAGACTGTTACTTCATGTCCTTTTTCAACTAAATAATTTGCAAGATTACAAACTACTCTCTCAGCTCCTCCCCCTGCTAAACTTCCAATTAATAAAGTAATCTTCATTTCTTTATCCTCATTTTTTTATTTTATTTAACATATACGCTGTATGTTCACCAAATAATGATTCGCCATTACACATTTGAGGAAACCACGCACTTTGTCCCGTTGAATTAAGTTCAATTAAAACAGGTGTTCCATCTTCATCAATAGAAAAATCCCAAGATAAAATCTTTAACCATGGGATAATTTCATGGCATTTAATTCTACTCTACGTCTAGGGTTTGTAAGCGGTTCTAATTTCATTGAAAATAAAATTTCCGGAAAATAATTATGTCGATAAACACCCGTATAGCTTTGATATAACTTATGCCAATCTTTTTTTATCTTTTTCCCATAATTTTCATAATAAAATTTATCTATTTCTCGTGTTTGTTCATCTGTTAATTCTACTTTCTGAATTAATTGCCTTTTTTTCTTAATATTTTTATATTCACTATATGACAACAATACACGACTGAGTTCTTTCTCCAACAATTCTGTTCTTTTTTGCACATACTTAGTTAATCCCATACTAATTTTCCCTCTTATCCGGCAATTTGATCCAACTGCCAAACTTATAATCCCATTCTTCTGGTTCAAATGGCATCATTCCACTCCAATGAAAGAATGTCATTTCTCCAAAATACACTTTTCCATTTACTTCATAAAAATCCACTCGAACCTGTGGAATATTAACAGATAGTTTTTCTGCCAGCTCTTTCATAAGCTCAAATTGGTGTGGTTTATGCGGTGGATTAATCGCATTTGGATGACCATTTGTAAAATTTAAATAATTGAAATTCTCATCAAAAAAATCAAATTTTGTTTCCACACCTGCTGTTTCTCGATCCGTTGCTATAAAAAGTGCTTTTACTTTTCCATTAAAGCAGAAAAATTTATAATCTCTTAATTCTTGATCTTTTTCATCTTCCATATATATTTCAGCTATGATTCTTGGAACAACATTTTTATACGGCCATTCTCTTTGCGCATAAAAAAAATTGTGTTTTAAGCATTTATTTATTTTTCTTTTTGCCTTTTCTATATTAAATGTATTCTTGTCTCGACAAATAATTAAACCGCCCGAATCATGGGTACACTTTAACACAAATTGTTGGGGTAAATTTTCAAAATCAATATCTTCAAATTTGTCCCATACTCCTATTGTTGGAATAATATATTCTTGTCCTATAATCGATGCTACATAATCTTTCACTTTATATTTATCAACCATTTCACTATACTGTGGTTGTCTATCATATATTTTTAACCACTGCAATTTTTCACTATATGTTTGGGGATCATTTAAATCAAGTCTTTTCCCCATTCTTATTTTAAATGCAATTGATAAATACGTTTTATCATTCATCCAATTGAGGAACCCTCTATGCCCTAATGTCAAAAATAACAGTCCCGGGTTTTTTATAATTTTTTTTATTGATGTACTCATGTTATTTCACCTTTATACTACTCTAATTATTTTTTCCCACTCTTGGCTAATTTCTTCTACACCCAATTTTTTTACTCTTTGTTTACTTACAACTCCCATTTGTTCTAATTGTTCTTCTTGTTTCCCAAGAAGTTCTTCTATTGCCTTTGCCATCTTCGAGATATCCCCAATCGGGACAATATAACCATTTTCTTCATCAACAAATTCTCTTGCTGCTCCTGTAAAAAAATCTGTTGATATAATTGGTAATCCAGCATCCATAGCTTCAAGCATTGCATTAGGTAATCCTTCATAATCTGAACTTAATATAAATGCTTTCGCCTTGTTCAAATACTTTCGAACATTACTTTTCCGACCAAGCAGCATAATCTCTTGTTCCATCCTTAAAGAATTTATAAGATTTTGTAATTCTGCTTGTTGCGGTCCTGCTCCAACAATATATAATTTTTCTGTAAATTTGTCTGTCTTTTTTGCTTTTGTAAAAGCCCTAATTAACATAGGGTAATTCTTCTGTTTATCAAGTCTCCCTACAGAAATAATATAATTTTCTTTATTTGAAAAAGGTGTTGCCTCTTCTAACATTAACGGATTTCGTATCACACATGTCTTTTTAACTTTTTTTACAAGATAATAATCTGCAACTTTCTGTGTTTGGCATATGAGCATATCTGTTTTTTTGTATATTAAATTTAATACATTTCTCTCAATCGAACTTCTACTCATTGGATCGTTTCTTTCTGAACCAATCCATTTACAATTTTTCTTAACTGATGCTGTTAAAATATCCGCTTTAGGCAAAAAGGAAATAATTACATTAGGCTTAAATTTATTTATTTCGCTTTTTAATTTGTCTCTTTGTCTCAAAAAATTAATCGCAAAATTTATTATTACTTTGATTTTTTTTCCACGCTTTACATTAATACCAGCCTCATTTATAGACACTTTATCTTTAATCGGATATCTTGCTGTATCTGATTTCTCCATAACAAAAATTTCAACTTTGTTATTTTCCGAAAGATAATTTGCGAGAATTGACGCAACTCTCTCCGCCCCTCCTGTTCCCAATGTCGGAATAATAAATAGTATTTTCATAATTCACCACTCAGCCTAAATTTGATTATTTTCTCAGAAATGTCTTATACAACCAATTTTGTACTTTTATCGGCATTAGATACATCACTGTCTGTGCACCTGCAACCATTACTACATCACCCATACTTGAATATCCCATTTTATGAAATCTTCTAATTGTGTCTATGTAGCTCCATGTGTTCTCCCAACTCTTTCTTCTCTTAGAAAGATTATCGTCTGACCGAAACCATAATAAAGATTCTTTAAAATTAGCAGCTTTGCACCCACCAAATAGCATTCTACCAAACAAATCCACATCTTGGTTTCTTCTTAAATCAGAATAGCCACCAAATTCAAGGACTTTACTCTTTCTGTACATTACACTAGGATGATTGAACGCACTTCTTCGCTTCGCAAAATTATAAATATCTCTTGGACTACTGGGCACTACCCTTCTTCCGGTAATGTTGTCTGTTGTTCCACAAAATTCATCTACTGCCGAACCTATAATTGCATAATTAGGATATTTTTCAAACGCTTCCACTTGTTTTTCACACCGCTGTGGTTTCGATATGTCATCGGTGTCCATTCTAGCTACAAGTTCATTCTTACAATGCTCTAATCCATAATTTAAAGCTAAACCTAATCCCCTATTTTTCTCATATCCAACTATATGGAAGAGTTCTGGATACTTCGTTGAATAATCATCTAATACTGCCTGAAGTTCTGCAGTTATCTTTCCATCTTTTACAATAACTATCTCCTCTGGTTTTAAAGTCTGATTTACCATACTTTCTATTGCCAAATTCAAATATTCCGGATTTTCCTTTTTATACAACGACATTAATACGCTATACTTCTGCATCTGTATTACCTCTTTGCCAATATTTCAAGTGCTTCTTCCTGCTTCTGATCATATTCTTCCTGACTGACTTTTCCACTATGTAACAGGTAATCTCCAAAGTCTTCCGCTGTTGCCATATCTCCCTCTGTGATTCCCTCCTGTTTCACAAATGCTTTTAATACAGTCTGAAGAATAATCTTAATATCTCCCAGGAATGTAATCTTCTGAATATACTTCAAATCCCAGTTAAGTTTATCTTCCCAGTCGATATCATTTCTGCCATTCACCTGTGCAAGTCCTGAAAGTCCCGGTCTTACATCATGACGTTTTCTCTGCTCATCCGTCATAAATACCATGTCTCTGACAAGCTGTGGTCTAGGTCCTACAATACTCATATCACCTTTTAAGATATTAAATGCTTCTGGTAATTCGTCAAGACTCGTTGCGCGAAGCGCTTTGCCGAATTTTGTAAGTCGTACTTCATCCGGAAGAAGATTACCATTTTCATCTCTTTCATCTGTCATAGTACGAAACTTATACACATTAAAAACTTTTTCATCTTTTCCCGGTCTTGGTTGTTTGAATAATACCGGACTTCCAAGTTTTGTTCTGACCAGAAGTGCAACAAGCAAATATAGCCAGCCGAATACGAGAATTGCCATAGAAGCACAGATAACATCAAATGTCCTTTTTGCATGCGCTTCATAAAATGTTATCTTTCTTTCCGTACATGTCTTCTCTTTTTTATCTTCTTTTTGTTTTTTCTTCTTGTGATACAGTAATGCTCCACTGACTGCGGCAACTGCTGTTGATAAAAAAACTGCAATTTTTTTATTTTTCATTCTAAACCCTCATAGCACTCTTTTAATAATTCTGATTTCAAATTACTCAAAACAAGCTTTTACTACTTCTATAATTCTATCCTGTTGCTCTGCTGTCATTTTATTATCACTTGGCAGACACAGTCCTCTTGTAAAGATATCCATTCCTATATCTGCTGCCCCACCTGCTATATAAGCATTGGATCTTGCACGTCCATTTCCATCTCTGACTACAAATGGATTCAAGCGGTAAATTGGCTGCATATGCATTGGTTTCCAGACCGGGCGCCCCTCTGCGTTGATACTGCTGATTGCCTCTAATATCTCTGTCGGACATGTCTTTCCTCTCTCTTTTACATAGCAAACATCTTGTTCGCCTCGCATCTGCTTACACATCGCATCTTCATCAATAATCATACAGGAAAGCCAGTAGTTTGGCTCAGAGTTCTCCAGATCCATTGGATTCATAGATACTGGCAAATCCTTGAAGCCTTCTTTGTATCTCTCATAGATTGCTTTTTTCTGTGCGATATGTTCTTCCAGGTATGGAAGCTGTCCACGTACCACTCCTGCAATGACATTACTCATACGGTAGTTATATCCAAGTTCTTCATGCTGGTACCAAGGTGCAGCCTCTCTTGCCTGAGTAGACCACTTACGAACCTTATTTGCAGCTTCCTCGTCATCTGTTAAGAAACAGCCTCCGGCACTTCCGGTTATAATCTTATTTCCATTAAAGGAAATAGTATTGTATTTTCCAAATGTACCAGTCTGAACACCTTTATACGTTGCTCCCATAGATTCTGCTGCATCTTCTACTAAAATAGCTCCGTGCTTTTTAATAACTGCATTTAATTCATCTACTTTTCCCGGTGTACCATAAAGATGTGCGATTACAACTACTTTTGTATCCGGATAAATCTCAAATGCTTTCTCTAATGCTACTGGATCCATGTTCCATGTATCATATTCAGTGTCGATAAATACTGGTTCACCGCCCTCATATACAACCGGATTTACAGTTGCATCAAAGGTCATATCGGAACAGAATACTTTCTTACCTTCCAACGCTCCGTGTCCTACTTTCGGCATACCATAAGCTTCAACACCAGCCAGCTTCATTGCCAGATGCAATGATGCCGTTCCGGCAGATAAACCTACTGCGTATTTGCAACCGATTTTTTCACATACTAATCGCTCTACTTCATTGATATTTGCGCCCACGGTGGACATCCAGTTTGTCTCATATGCTTCTTTTACATATTCAATCTCCGGTCCATGCATGGTTGGGCTGGATAACCAGATTTTCGATTCAAATTTTTCAAATGTGTTTTCTTCCTTAAACATGTATCTCTCCTTTTCTGTTATCCACTTCAATTTATAAAATATTATGAAGTAATCCTTTAGAATATCGCTGCCTTCATCCCAGGCTTCTTATATACTTCGACTTTGTCTTCTGCCTTTTCTTCCTGCTTTTCATTTGCAACATGGCAGTTGACTTCTTCCGGGCTCTTGAATGTTGGCACAACTTTTCTCATTGCCTGTTTTGCGATTAGATTGTCTCCGCTGTCACAGGCTTCTCTGAGAATCTGCATCTTCTCTTCAATCTCTTCTTGGCTTAAGGCAGTATCTCTTTCGATGAAGATCATGCTGTTTTCTGTCTTATCCAGTTCTTCTGTCTTCACAAGTAATTCTTCATATAACTTCTCACCTGGGCGGAGTCCTGTCTCCACAATCTCGATTCCCTCTACGCCGGATAAGCGGATCATATTTTCTGCCAGATCAAGGATCTTTACAGGCTGTCCCATATCCAGAACAAAGAGTTCTCCGTTCTTAGCCATTGCTCCACTCTGTAATACAAGCTGTGATGCTTCTGGGATTGTCATAAAGTAACGGATAATTCTTTTATCTGTCACGGTCACTGGACCACCGTTGGCAATCTGACGCTTGAACAATGGAATTACGGATCCTGCACTTCCTAGTACATTTCCAAATCTTGTTGCACTATATTTTACTTTTCCATGAGTGCTTGCACTCTGTACAATCATCTCGCACATTCTCTTTGTAGCACCCATAACATTGGTCGGATTCACGGCTTTGTCTGTAGATACCATCATGAAGCGCTCTGCTTCATATTCCTCGCACAGCTCTACCAGGTTATAGGTACCAAATACGTTGTTGTAGATAGCTTCTACGCAGTTGTGTTCCATAAGCGGCACATGTTTGTGTGCAGCTGCATTGATCACAATCTGTGGATGATATGCCTCAAAGACCTTTTCCAGTGCTTTTCTGTGAGTAATGGAACAGATTTCGATCTGAAGCTTTAATTGATTTCCATAGGCAATCTTTAATTCCTGCTGTACATCATAAGCACCATTTTCATAAATATCCAGAATAATGATCTGCTTTGGATGCATCTTTGCAAGCTGGCGGCAAAGCTCTGAACCAATCGATCCACCGCCTCCGGTAATGAGCACAACTTTGTCTCTGTAGTATGCATTTGTCTTTTCATCTGACATTACGATCGGCTTACGGAACAGTAACTCTTCTACATCGAACTCTCTTAGATTTCTCTTGCCTCCTGCCGCATACATCGTCGGATAATCGTAAACTTTTACTTTATATCCTGCATTTTTATAAAATTCATACCGTTTTTTCTTCTTTTCCGCTTTCATAGATGGAATCGCAAAGATAATCTCCTGAATTTCATAATCTGCAAGTTTTTTTACGGTTACATCATCTTCTGTCCATACCGGGATTCCGTGGATCTCTCGTCCGATCTTTTCCTTACTGACATCAATAAAGCATCTCGGCACATAGGAAGACTGCTCATTGCTGATAAGGTCTTCTGCCAGTCCGACTCCGACGCGTCCGGCACCTATGATCGCAACTTTAATCTTACGGTTTTCTTTCTCATTTCCAGACTCGATTCCCGAAAAAAAGTATAGAACAGAATTCAGAAATTTTCCCCATTTGCTCTCCTGATTGCCACATTTATATGTATAGCGATATAACATACGGATTGCTAACGCTCCCAGTAAGTTCAGACATGACACGGAAAGCATTCTTGCAAATGTAATCTTTTCTACAGGCAGGCATAATTCCATTAACAGATAGATGATGAATGCAATTGCATCTGTAAAAAGCAATCGGATATAGCACTGGATCCCGCCATATCTCCATACCTGTCCATATATTTTTCCTGTCATTCTGACAGCGAAAATGCATCCTGCTGAAAGTACTACTTGTTGAAAGATACCGCTTGTGGTAAGTTTGTCATTTCCTTCATAAAGCACAAGCAATAAAACCACTGCGATCAGATAAACTAACATATCATATACAATTAATATTCTCGGCATATGAAACTGTTTTTTATCCACTTGTTCTTTCAAATCTGTTTTTTCCACATTCATCTTACTCATTCTTATATTACTACCTTTAAATACTTTTTTACCGTTATCATTTGTTGCATTTTATCTTAATCTATCGTTTTTACCTTATGATAGTTATTTTCCAATTCATTGTCTCGTTTATGTCGTTCATTTTCTCAATCCTAAGAGAAGCTGACGTATAATTTTCATACTTCAGCTCCCCTAAGACCTAATGTTTTTTAATTAAGCATTCTTTTTTCTGAATGCTACAACTGCTGCCGCTCCTAAAAGAACGACTGCTGCGCCAGCGAATGGCACTGTGTTTGTGGAATCAACACCTGTTTTTGGTGATGTTCCTGCTGTGTTTGTCACTGCCTGTGAAGCATTAACTTTCGCAATAATTGCGATTGGTGACAGATCCTGTAACTCAAAAGTAATCTCTTTGTTGTTCAGATCTACGTTAGATGGTGTAATAACTTCCCATACTTTACGCTCTGTACTGAAGTGAAGTACTTTTACGTCTGTCATTCCTTTTGTAAGTGCAGGTACAGATAATGTTACCTGATATTTTCCATCTGCAGTTTTGCTTACATCTCCGATCTTTCTAAGATCCATAAATGCTGTTACAAGAGATTTTCCTTCAAGCTCTGATGCAATACTGGATTCTGCTTTTGCAAGATCTTTCAGTGTCTTAGTTCCTGCATTGATGTCTTTGATCAACTCTGCTGTTGCCTTGTCGGCTTTTGCGACTTCAGCCAGCTCTTCCTGATCCATAGCATCTACTTCGTAATATCCTTTAGAACTTCCAGTTACAGCCATTGTTGCTGTCTTACTTGCAGCGGATACACCTACAACCTGCATTGCGAATACTGTTACCAGCATAGCCAGGCCGATCAGTTTCTTCTTCATTGGTCTTTACCTCCTTTTCTTAATTATTGTTCTATAGATACTAGTACGGCTTGTACCAGGTATCTACGGTTGTCCATACCTGCATAGCAGGTAGATAGTGTGATAATCTTATCATCTGCAGTCACACTCGCTGCTGTATCAATATTCGACTTCATATCCCGGATACCGAATACCGTATCCAGGTAAGCCTGGTAAATGTCTTTGTTATCAAAGTTAAAGCTTTGCAGCAGATGCCGGTTGTCATACAGGTATGCTGCAAAGATCTGGTAGTGCAAGATCTTGTCCGGCATGTAGATGATGACTTCTTTGTTCTGATCAAAGAAATCCCGGTCCATATATTGATGCAGACCATCGAACATGGAACCATTTGCCATGCCGTGTCCGTAGATCACGGTGTTCGTATCTTCGAAAGTCTTCGTGTTGTAATCCTCGGTAAAGATTGCTCCGGCTTTGTTCTCATCATGTTCCACACTGTGGTTCAGATAATAGCTGTTATCTGTCCCGCTCTGTGCGATTGGATAGTCGATGACAGTTCCCGGTACTTTGATCCATGCATATATATCTGGATTCATGTTCTGTAATGTCTGGAAGTCGATTGGTATCTCGACGGTACTTTTCGGTGTCTCTTCCGGTTTTTCCTCTGCCTTTTGACTTAATGTAAGCTCACTGAAGTTATTGATCAGCTCTGACTTTTTAATGACAGCCGCAAATCCGCCCTGCAGGTCGCCTTCAGTTGCTGCGAATGTCTCTTTATCCGCCGTTCTTCTTGCATAACTGTTTTTAACGACTGAATCTCCTAAAATCTCTGCCGCAAATCCACCTGCACGTTTTCCGTTTACTGTGGCGTTGACAGAACATTCTTCTACAGTTGTCTTATTCATACTTGCAACAAGACCTGCTACATTACTTTGTCCCGTAACGCTCATATCTCTGACATATACGTCTTTGATAAGAGTGTCTGCCTGTGAAGTTTTTGCCAGAGCCGCAACTTTATCTGTTCCCTTCTGATTGATCTCGCCTTGTACAAGCTTCACGTTTTCAATCGTCGCTCCATCTAACGTATCGAACAACGGAATCTTCTGACCGATGATCTGATGGCCGTTTCCTTTTAATGTTCCTTTAAATATTCCCGGGATAACCGCTGTTCCCGACGCTGATTCCGATATATCGATATCTGTAGTCAGAACATACACACCTGACAAATCATTTTTAATATTCTTCAGGTCGGCTGCCGATGCGATTTCCTTTGTCTGGAGCATTGTCGTCATATTTGAGTCATTGTTTCTAAGGATTGGAGTTTTTCCTTCTTTCAGAGGAGCAAAATCCCAAACGTCTTCACTCCAGCCCATGTTCGTGTAAAACTCTTTTTGTGAAAGTTTATCCACTGTAACATCTGTGATCTGAGTCAGATTCGTATTTCCGGTACGACTACTCTCTCTTTTCAGTCTGCTTTCTCTTAAACTATAAAGATTTTCAATCTGTGCCGTAGTATATTTGATAGTTTCAGTTGATCCATCAAACTTATATCCTGCATTTCCGGTACTGTATGAAACATTGCTCTTTAGTACACCTGTCGCATCAGCCTCTCCTATATATCCGATGAATCCTCCTGGCTGTCTGTTGGTTCCAGTCAGTTCCATATTGATAGCGGCATAACAATTTGTTACTGAAAAGTTTGTTTTACAGTTATGCCATCCGATCAGTCCGCCAAGCGCCCCATTCGTTCTATTTCCTCGAATTGATCCAACAGCATATGAATTTTCTACAATATTAGGACCTTCATTTTGATTGGACATTTGACCGATTAGTCCGCCCGTCGTATTGAAAGATCCTGTAATCTCCAGATTAGCAGAGCATTTACTTACTTTCGCATAATCCATACGCCCTACAAGACCTCCGAGAAGTTCTCGGCTGTTTGTACTTTTCAAACTTCCACTTACATGTACGTTCTCGATCACAGCATCTTTCTGAGCTTTATTCGCTATTGTTCCACCACCTGCATCTTTATAACTGTTTACTTTTGTAATGGAAACATTTTCAAGTTTAACATTTTGTACCTTACCTCCAGAAACCGTTCCGAACAGAGTTGTTGTCAGACCTTTGATCTTATATCCATTTCCGTTAAACGTACCGCTAAATGTCGGAACAAGGTAATCATCTCCCTGAACCATACTTGCGTCTATATCATGCTCCAGAGTATAAGTTCCGCCTGGATT
>ENA-OPVG01000415-OPVG01000415.1-human-gut-metagenome-genome-assembly--contig:-NODE-415-length-37677-cov-5.672745_pt1 | contig 37677 bp, 44 predicted proteins | sample MGYA00241093_ERZ501975 | MGnify/ENA primary metagenome ERZ501975 (study PRJEB25962, sample SAMEA2042993) | human gut metagenome | biome: human gut; feature: human-associated habitat; material: faeces... | reverse complement strand
TTGACAAACCCAATACTTATTGGAATTGTAGTTGGTATTCTATGGTCTTTACTTCATTTACCAATGCCAACGATGTTAGATAAGACCGTGACTTCGATTGGAAATGTAGCGACACCTCTAGGACTTATGGCAATGGGAGCAACTTTTAATTATAAAGAAGCCCTTGGGGATTTAAAACCTGCTTTATGTGCCTCATTCATTAAATTATTTGGCTTCTGTGCAATGTTTCTACCACTTGCCATCTATTTAGGGTTCCAAGGAGAACAGCTCATAGCTATCCTTGTTATGCTTGGTTCAGCAACGACTGTTTCATGCTTTGTTATGGCTAAAAATATGGGACATATAGGAATACTTACTAGTACAGTAGTCATGTTAACAACCATCTTTAGTGGATTTTCTATAACAATGTGGCTTTATATTTTAAAAGGAATGGGACTTCTTTAGAGGCTGTAACGAAATAAAATATTGATATAGTCCAGCAAAAAAAACAATGTTGCCAGTATTATACTGATGTACATTGTCTTTTTTTGTAGTGTGCCGGGCATGGCACTAGATAAACCAACCACAGGTATTTACCGCCAAGTGTAATGAACCACAAGTTGTTGTCAGTGATGATAAGGATAAAGGAAGTGATGTAGTGATTCCTTTGAGCGTACGAACAGACTTCACAAGAAGAGGATTGAAAAATACAAAAATGGAATTTCTCGTTGTATATTTGGGTTATAATTTGAGAAAATATCATAAATATAGATTGAAGAAAGAAAAATCAACACAATCAAAAGGTCTTCTTAACTAAAAAGTATGTACTTACAAATAAATAAAAAGTATATAAAAATCAGGTTACATCTCGCTAAAATAGCTGAAGATGTTTTTTTATACGAAAAACAAAGAAAAAGAAGCCAAACGAAACGAAATTAACTTCTTAAAAAATTATTTCGTTACAGTCTCTTTTATTTTTGCAATAAATGGACATAATATATATGTATTAATAAATAATAACAATAATTATTACTATTTATATTGACGATTCTAATTTTTAGCGTTATGATAAACACATAAGTTAGCAAGAGCTAACCAAGGAGGAGATTATATGTCATTAATTAATAAAGAAGTAAATGATTTTGAAGTTAAAGCATTTCAAAATGATGAATTTAAAACAGTTAAAAAAGAAGATATTTTAGGAAAATGGAGTGTATTTTTCTTTTATCCAGCAGATTTTACGTTTGTTTGCCCTACTGAATTAGAAGATTTATCAAACAAATATGAAGAATTTAAAAAAGTAGATTGTGAAATCTATTCAGTATCTACTGATACTCATTTTGTTCATAAAGCATGGCATGATAGTTCAAAACGTATTTCTAAAATTGAATACCCTATGTTAGCAGATCCTACTCATGCCTTATCAAAAGATTTTGAAGTATTAATTGAAGAAGACGGTTTATCTGAAAGAGGTACATTTGTTGTTAATCCTGAAGGTAAAATTGTGGCTTATGAAGTCAATGCTGGTAATGTTGGTCGTAATGCAGACGAATTATTGAGAAAAGTGCAAGCTTGCCAATTTGTTTATACTCATGGAGATGAAGTATGTCCAGCAAAATGGGAACCAGGTAAAGAAACATTAAAACCAAGTTTAGATCTTGTAGGACAATTATAGTTTATGGAACAAACAATTTATGATGCCATTGTTATAGGTGGAGGGCCTGCAGGTTTAACTGCAGCTCTTTATTTAGCAAGAGCAAATAATCGTGTTCTTGTTATTGAAAAAGAAACATTTGGTGGACAAATTACTATTACATCTGATGTTGTTAATTATCCTGGTATTTTAAAAACAAGTGGAAAAGAATTGACAGAATCGATGAGACAACAAGCTCAAGATTTTGGAGCTGATTTGTGTTAGCTGAGGTTCAAAAGATTGAAGATGATGGGGATTTTAAACAAGTAAAAACGACAAGAGGAACATTTAAGTGTTTTGGTATTGTTATAGCGACAGGTGCTCACCCAAGAAAAGCAGGTTTTATTGGTGAAGAAGAATTTAAAGGGCATGGTATTGCCTACTGTGCAACGTGTGATGGTTCATTTTTTGAAGGAAAAGAAATATTTGTTGTAGGTGGTGGCTATGCTGCTGCAGAAGAAAGTGTTTTTCTTACCAGATATGCAAAACATGTCACTATTTTAATAAGAGAAGATGACTTTAGTTGTGCTTCTTCTATTGCTTCGTTAGCAAAAAATCATGAAAAGATAACTGTTTATACAAATGTTGAAGTACTTGAAGTCAGTGGTCATACGTATTTAGAATCTTTAAAGTATCATAATAAAAAAACAAATGAAGTGATTGAATATCATGCAAATGAAAATGATACTTTTGGTGTTTTTGTCTTTGCGGGTTATCAACCGAATACATCTCTTGTAAAAGATATTGTAGAACTCAATGAATCTGGTTATATCGTTACTGATCAAAATCAAAAAACAAATAAAGAAGGTATCTATGGAGCTGGTGATGTTTGTATTAAAGAATTGCGTCAAGTCGTTACAGCGGTAAGTGATGGTGCAAAAGCAGCCACATCATTAGAAAAATATGTTGAAAAAATGCATCAAAAAACGGGAATAATACCAAAAATTCCTCAAGTAAAAAAGGAAGAACAGGTAACTGTTAATAACGATTCATTACTTGATGAACACATGCTTTCACAATTACAAGCTGTTTTTTCACGTATGGAAAATCCAATTATTCTTAAATTATTACTCAATGAAAGTACGTTATCCAATGAATTAAAAGGATATATGGAAGCATTAGCATTACAAACCGATAAAATAAAAATAGCTATAGAAAAAACAAATCAAGAGATTCCTTCTGTCAATATTTGTTTAGAAGATGGTACATGGAGTGGCTTAACTTTCCATGGTGTACCTGGTGGACATGAATTCACCTCTTTCATTCTAGGAATTTATAATGTTGCAGGACCAGGACAAAAGATAGAACAAACTTATTTAGAAAGAATAGATAAAATTAGTTTAGCAATGGAGCTTAGAGCTTTTGGAAACAATAAAAAGCGTACTTGGTATAATAGTAGAAAATTTGGGAAAATAGATTATATATTTATAGTTATACTGCTAATAATAGTAGCTATATCTATAGAAATGGTTAAAGTAAATGGATCAAGATTTTATAATCCATTTATATAGATAATATTTTCTTCATTTTTTTCGTTATATTTTGTATATCTTCTATAGGCGGACTTTACTCTTGCAATTAATTCCAATGGATTAAATGGTTTTGTAATATAGTCATCTGCTCCTAAAGTTAGTCCTTGTATTTTATCTTTATCTTCAATTTTGGCAGTTAGCATTATTACTGGAAAGTTTAGTCCTTTATCTCTTATCATTTTACATATTTCAAATCCATCTACATCTTTTATCATTACATCTAAAATTGCAAAATCTAATTTTTGATTTTCGATACATTTTATTGCTTCTTTAGAATCATAAAATTTAAAAACATTATAGTTTTCATTCTTCAGATAAACTTCCACCAAATCTGCAATTTCTTTTTCATCATCTAATACTAAAATATTCATTTTCTTCCTCATTTCTGTTTCAATATTTTATCATATTTTTTTAATATTTCCAACACTCTTATTGCTTTTAAGGAAATGTTAAGATTTATTTAATTATTTCTTAAAACTTATTTTTATTCTGAGTTTTATACTAGAAATATATTAAAAGAAAAAGGAGAAAGTCAAATGAAGAAAAGAAAAATATTAATGTTATTAATAATAATTTTAGGAATGTTTATATTTTTTAGAAATATCTCGTTTAATAATATCTCTTATAGATTAAATAAATTTGTTTCTAAAATAACTAATACTTCGGAATATAAAACAATAAAGCAAGATATAAATAAAAATTATTCTGGAATTGGTCAAGAAAAAGTTAAAAATAAAGATGGTTATTTTACTACATTTACTACTATTGAAAATCATAAAAAAACTTATATTGAATATAAACAAAATGCTGATTCTTCTTGGAGTAATAATCAATATTGGGGTGGTACTATGGCAGAAAATGGCTGTGGCATTACTGCACTTGCAACTATTTTAAGTGGATATAATAAAAATTATACTCCAGAAGATCTTAGACAACAATATTATCCTAAATTAAATTATGACATACTTTCAAAAGAGTTATCTAATACATTTAATATTAAAAATACAGATTTTTACTATGATAGTGTTCATTTATCTAAAGAAAAATTGCAAGAGCATTTAGAAACAAACCGACCTATTTTAGTTTGTGTATGGAATCAGCCTCATGATAATCGCTGGACAACGAGCTCACATTATATGGTTTTACTGGCAACAGATGATAATGATATGGTTTATATTTCTAATCCTAATGGTGGAAAAAATGATAGTAAAAGTTCAGGTTGGTACAAATTCAAAGAGATAACTCCTTATATCGCAAAAGCTTTATATATAGAAAGTTATAATTAAAAGACAGCAAAAAGCTGTCTTTATTCGTATTTTTCATAATTATAATAATTTATTTTTCTCTATAAAAAATCACCAAATTGTAATTTGTCTTTTTTATTTTCTTTAATATTTTCTTTACAATACTCTTTTATTCTATTTATTTTATTTTCACTCAAATTTGTACTCCCTTTAATATAATGTAATTTTATATTTTGTTTGTAATTATAATATGTTACATATATTTTTGATTTATATGATTTTAATTTATTTTAAGCCTATAATATAGTTGTTTATTTTTTCAGATTGTTCCTGAATATCTGCAATGTATTTATCAAATATATCTGTTCTTATATTACATTTAGACTTTTTTTCTAAAATTTTTCTTAATAGTTCAAATGAGTCTATGATATGATGCCTAAATTCATAACTATCTTCTATTCTATTAAACTCTAATGATTCTATAATCGCAAAAGATTTATCAAATGCATCTAATATTTCGTTCAAGAGTTCTTGGCTTATTTGAGAGTTGTTACTTTTGTAGTAAATGCTTAAATACATTCTATATTTTGAATATACTTCATCAAAGTTTAGACTAATATTTTCTTTGTCTAAAATAACTTTGGCAATATGAATGTAAAATGCTTTTATAAAAACATAAGTTAATGTTTTATCAATGTTTTGGTTTTCATTTAATTCCTCTAATATGTTATAAATACTATCTTCACTTAAGTCAAATAGCTCACTTGCAAAATCATTTGTTAAAATATTCTTCATTTCTATCTCTCCCTTATAACTAACCATTCTCATAACTTAAATTATGAGTACCTAATTTTCCCATTCTCCTGAACTTTCTTTTTAGCAAAGTAAAATATTTTCTAAAATTAATTTTATTTATAATATATCCTAATACACATCCAAATATAATTAATAAAATTCTCAATTCTATTGCAGTACTTGTATCAAATAAAGCCGAAGCAGAACTAATTGCATTTACAGTAATAAATATTACTTGATACTTATAATCATTTATAAACGTATAAATATAATTTAAAATTATTGTAACAATCACATCATATTTTTCTGGTACCAATGCTTGGAATAATATAGCAAAAACAATTGAACCAATTATTGTTGAAATTATTCTACTTATAAATCTTTTTTGAGTATTAGAAAAATCAATTTGTGTTAAAGACATAACAGACATTGAAATCCACATAGTCTTTTTAACACCAAACAATGTACCAATCAACATCGCAATACTTACACCAATAGCCATCTTTAAAGCTATAATAAACCTATCTGATGTTATACTCATACTCTTAAATGCTTGCTTAATTGTATCATGCTCCTTATTTGAATTTTTATTTTTAAAATAATATACTAATGACACTATTACTCCACCTATAAGCAAACTTAACATTCTAGTTACAAAATCATGACCCTCTGCGGGATTTGACTGATTAAAAATGTAACATAAAAGAAATGGCATATACGCCTTATATTCTGGTTTTGCTGATGGAATGTACATAATTAAGAATATTGTAATAAAGTTTACAATCAAACCTATTACTGGATTTATTTGAGCCAACTTATTTGAAAATCCTATTTGTAAAAACATCAAAACAATAACAAATGGTGCTTGTTTTATATTAATTCCTATATCCATATACCAATACATCATAGTTCCAATTAATACACATACCCATGTCAAAGAATTATTTGTACCAAATATTTGTGAAAATACGCCTACAAATAATGTAATAAAAACCAACTTTAATAAATTAGAAAATATACTTTTACGTGTTATTTTTTGCATAAAATACCTTCTTTCTCACAAAAATTATGGCTAATATTTACAAAAAAATTAGCGCTCTGTAAAAACGACTGCTAATATTTTATACCTATTTTTAGCAGTTGTCAATTCAAAGCGCTAAATATTCACATAAATTTCACATTTAACTTTTCTATTTTCCCATTCACCATTAACATATCTTTCCATATTATTGATTAATCAAATTTATCCCTTTGATTGTTGGATACAGTAACTTTATAAAATCTGTTGCATCTTGTTTTGAGCCAACAACACTCCCATAATGAACTGGTATAGCAAATTTAGGTTTTATAATATTTATTAATTGTGCTGCCTCTTTAAAATCCATTGTATATGTCCCACCAACTGGAACAAATGCAACATCACATTTTACTTTTTTATTTTCTTCAGTAATATCAGTATCTCCTGCTATATAATACCTAACACCCTTTATTTCTATAATATAGCCTAGCCAATTATTTTCTTTTGGGTGAAAAGGCTTATTTGTATTATATGCTGGAACTGCCTCAACTTTTATTCCATCAATAATTTCTGTATCTCCTGAATCAAGCGTAAAAATGTTTTCTTGATTTATTCCTTTTTCAAGTAATTTAGGTAATAAATCATCAGGAATAACAAAAATAGAATTAAATTTTCTTACTTTATCTATATCATCTTCAGAATAATGGTCATAATGGTCATGTGTTATAAAAATTATATCTGCATCATTATAATTTTTATCTAAATGATATGGATCTATATAAATAATTTTTTCTTTATTTATTTTTATACAACTATGGTATAAAACCTCTATATTATCAAGAATATTTATCATTTCTACTACCTCCATTTTTAGATATTATAATATAAATAAATATACAAAACAAATTATTCTTCTTTTATAGCTATTATCAATTCATTTGGTTGTACCATCATATTTGCATTTTTATATGTAAATCTTGCATTAGAAAAATAAACTTTATAATTTTTATTTTCTAATTTAGTACGTGTCAAAGATAAAAATTTATCAGTATCTTGTTCAGATAAATTATTTTTTACTCTTATTGAGTTTGATAATTCTATTCTTTTAAAATTTGCTTCTTTTAATTTTCCCAGTTGTTTCTCTGTCTTTTCTAAATTTTCTGATATTGGATAAACTGGTGTAAGAACACAATTACCTTCTAAAGCCAATTTTCTGCTACTATCATCATTTCTTTTTGAAATTTTAAACTTCCACATATTGTTATTACTTTCATTTTTTATATCTTCCCTACAACTTACTATTTGTATTTAACTTTACTTTGTTAATTGATAGCTTTGCTCTATCAATTCTTTTACTAATACTTTGTCTACTTTTTCATCTATAATAATTGTATTCCAATGTTCCTTATTCATGTGATAAGCAGGTATTATATAATCATAAGTATTTCTCAATATATCAGAATAATTTGGATCTGTCTTAACATTAAGGTATAACTTATTATTTACATTCATAATTAAAGCAAACCACTTTTTATTTTTCAAATGTTTCATTGTTACAGATTCAAAATCATCAGGAAAAGGGCAATCCTTATATGTATTTTCTAATGTTAAACAATACTTTATTATTTCTTCTTTATTCATCAAATTTCTCCTAAAAAGTTTTTAATTTTTAATTAGTGTTATAAACATAAAAATTCATCTTATCTGAATTTTTAACTTTAGAATACCTTAATCTTTTGATTTCTTCATCTTCCACTACACCCTCATATAAAATTTCTGTATCTTCAAATATAACTCTTATATCTAATGCTCGTACAGAGCCAATTGTCAAATATGCTTTTCTTTCTTGATTTTCCATAACACACTCCCTAAATTTGTTATTTATCTATTATATTCTTATCTTTTAAACATTTCAAAAATCCATTACAACCTTCAACTATATCATTAAATGTAATTTCAAAATTTCCAGTATACCACGGATCAGCAATATCTCTAGGGGTATCTGAAAAATCTAACAATCTATAAATCTTATCGTCAACATCTTCCCCTGCTATTCTTTTTATATTTATAACATTTGATTTTTCCATTCCAATAATATAGTCGTATTTTTTGTAATCTTCTGCTCTTAATTTTACTGCTTTTCTTTTTGTAAAAGGGATTCCATTTTGTATTAGTTTATCACGAGTACCATAATGAATATCATTTCCTATTTCTTCACTAGAAGTTGCTGAAGATTTTATATAAAATTCTTTTTCTAATCCTTGCTTTTTTACTATATCTTTGAGTACAAATTCTGCCATTGGAGAACGACATATATTACCTAAACATACAAACATTACTTTTATCATTATAGTCCTCACTTTCTATATAAGAGGTTTTTTATCGTTTTTTCTTTATGCTTGTGATTATAACACAAATAATAAAAAATATAAATAAAAAAAGAAAAAAGTCCTGTATAATATCACAAATTGATATTATACAGGACATCTATTGCCTTTCATTTGATTTTATTCTTTTTGATGAACAAATCAATCCTTTAATTTCATCATTTGAAATAAATTTTTTGTCTAGTGTAATTCCATAAGGATTTACAATTTCAACATTATAGTAATTCTTTTTTATATCTAATATTGTTGCTCTATTTCCATTATTTAATTCTACTACATCAAATCTCTTATATTTCATAATTCAACTCCTTTTTATATTTACATATATATTTTTCAATAATAACATTAAATTTATTAATACATAGGTGTTCCATAACCTACAATTACACTACTATTAATATCATAATTTCGTTCTGCACAACTATCATTAGAATTTCCCTCAATAGTATAGACTTTTCCGTTTTCGACTTTTTCTACAATTCCGAACATGGTCTGATATTCCATCATTTTCCCAGTCAAAAAATATTATTTCTCCGAGATTTAGGAATATAGCCATTATCTTGCCAAAGTCCACAAGTTTTAAACCAAACAATTCCCTCATTTTGACAATTTGCAAATTTAGGAATTATACCAATATCTATATAGCCACACTCATTCGCACACCAGCTGACAAAACAAGCACACCAACTAACTCTTGAATTAAAACCATACCAACTCCAATAAGGTTGTCCACCAACATTTCCTAATTGAGAAGAAGCAACTTCTACGATATTTGTATTACCTCCAGATGAGCCATATAAAACATTTGACCATAAGTCTTTATATTTATCACTTCTTAATTCTGCAATTTGTTGTAATTGATTTTCACTAAAATTATAAATATTTGACATTTCTTCAACAGATTTTCCTTGAATATCAATATATAATACTTTTCTAATTGCTTTTTCAGTATGTGTATTTCCACTATCATCTATTACTTCAATGTCTTTTTCTACACTTTCTACTCTATAAGAAATTGTGTTCATTTCCCAAAATATATCTTTTAATTTCTGAATTCTTTTGTCATCTAAAGGTATTTCTGGATGTAAATCAAAATATTCAATTCTGTTTCTTCTTTTCTGTTTTATATTAGCTTTTAATGTTTTTTCTTCGTTATCTTTTATTGGTATATTTTCCTGTTTTACTTCTTCGCTATCATTTTTTGTATTTTCCTTTTCGATATCTAGTAGTCTTTTTCCAGTTCTTAATTTATCATTTGCAGGATTTTCTTTGATTTTTTTATCAAATTCTTTTCTAGACATCTCTTTTATAAACAAAGGAAATTTTGTATCTGCCAATTTTACAATAGTATCACTAATTGATGTTATTTCATATTCATCAATTCCGATGTAAACAATGTTTTCCACTTTAAATTCATAATATGGTAATCTTTTTTCAAGTTCATTTAATAACTCTTTAGCCTCTGGCAACATTTCATCATCTGACTCAAATTCTTCAATTGTTGTTTTGAAGAAATCGATATAATTTTTTATATTTATTTCATCTTCAATATCTGCTCTAATTAATTCAATATTATCTTGTTCTGTATTACCTGTAGGAGAATTATCTAGATATGAATAAAGATCATAATCTTTTATAAAAGAATGTATTTTATCTGCTAATTCATAATCTTCATCATTTAGCGCATCTTCTTTGGGATTATGATGTATTCCGTTTGCATCTAGCCAGTCATTGTATTCATCCTTTTCTTGTTCACTCAAATATCTATCTGTAGAAATTAATTCACTAATTCTTTTAGCAACTTGCGTCCATTTCAATAGATATTTTTTATTTGTTTTTGATTCTTCAAATGCTATTCCTTTGCTATCGTGATTTTGATATAAATTGCCTATTTCAATTGAATGACCACCTACTCCATACTCACTTTTTAGAAAATCAGCATTTTTTATATTTGTTTCTCCTTTTAAAAATTGCTGATATATTCTAAATTTACCATCTTGAAATCCACTGCCTCCTTGTAAATCATTATCAATAACTTCTTGAGGTACAAAAAAAGCAGGTGTATTTTCAACATCTGCTATATTCTGTTTTTGTTCATTTTCAGCTGGTATTTCAAAAACATCATTTATTTTATTTGTTTGAGCATAAGATATACAATATTCAACAAAATTATTCCATTGCAAAAAGCATTTTTCTGTTCTGTTAAGGTAATTTCCTTTCCATAGATAAATACCATTATTATACAGCTTATATCCTACTCTATCATCATTTATAGTAAATTCATTATATTCTTTTCCAAAAGTTTCAAGTAAAAATTCTCTTGTTTTTTGATTATCTTCGACATTATTATTTAAAAATTCTACTATTTTTTCTTCATTCAATTTGACTTTTGGGGCATTCTTTATAATACTAATAATAGTATAATCATCACTAAATGATAATATATTGTCATTTTCATCAGTCCATTCTCCTAATTGAAAATCAATTCGTTCATTATTTGTTCTTCTGCTATCATCTTGTAGTTGTTCATTAGCCCTGTCCATTTCATTTGGTCTTTCATCTTCAATTCTTCGTTTGTTCCATCTTGTATCGCCATTTTCTCCATTATCTTTTTTATCATTTTCGTTGCTTGGTCTTGTATTTGTGATAGGTGTAAAACTAATTCGTTGTTCATCACTAATATTGTGTATTCTGCTTTCTTCTGTGTTTTTAGATAATGTAGTCTCATTTTTGCGTATTTCCCATCTGGAATTTTTTCTCTCTCCATCACTAGATTTGGTATATTGTAATCTCCCATTTTCGTGTATGTTATTTTCTCCATAATCAATTCCTCCCTCAATTTTTTCTTTATCATTAGTATAGTTTGAATTTTGATTTTTAACAAATGTGTGATTTTTGTTTTTTTCTTCAATTTGTAAATTTCTTATTGTTTTTGCAATTTCTCTTAATCCCATTTCTGCAATATCACTTACTGCTTGACCTAAAATTGTTATTAAATTTTCACTATTAAAATATTTTATATATTCAAATTCTTTTATATCAATTTTTTCTCTTGCATTAATACCGCATCTTGTCATCATCATATAGGAAACACTCGCCCAAATACAAGGAACAAACAAACTATATAGTTCATCATCTGTATATTGTTCAAATTGAGTTTCTTTAATATATTTTTTTATAGATGACATATAATCTTGAATATTATCAGTTACCATATTATAAGCATTAAGAGTAATTGATGTAGAAAGTTCTGAATTTTCACTTTCTGCTCCAAATGTAGTATCTAAAGTTTCTATAATGTCTTGTTTGTATTTTTCTTCAACACTCCATAATTTGTATGGTGTTTCCTTATAATTATGAGTATCAGATACATCAAAAACCAATTTAAAAGGATATTTACTATTTTCATCATTATCAAATATAAATATTCCATTTGCATTCTTGTTTACCCATCTTCTTACTTTATTATTCCATGTTGTGATATCAGCACAAGCTGTTGCATCAGGTCTTTGTGCATAAATTAAAATTTGATCTGCAAAATCGTATTTAAAATTCCAACTACTACTATCTAAAAATGAGAGCCAGTTTTCTTCTGTTTTAGTTATTTCATATAAGGTTTCTTTATACAATTTTCTTGTTTCTGTTATTCTTCCCATTTAAAACCTCCCTTCTTTATTATTTAATTCATATCAATAAAAAAATTCCATAATCCTTTTGTTTCTATTGCATCTTGTATAATCCATATTGTTTCTATGTCTTTTAATGTTACGTTTGGTATATCTTCATTTTGATTTATCTTTTTCAATTCAGATACTTTCATATTCAAAACATCTTTTTCGTTTGCCATACCTATACTTTTTAATTTTTTTATTAAATTCTTTTTATTTTTAGAGCTATTTTCCGACATTATGCACCTCTTTCGCAAAAAATAACCTTACTTTAAGGTTTTACTTAAAATAAGGTTTTCTATTGACTTTTTTATTAAATTTGTATTATAATAGATATAGGAAATGACAATTCCGTAAGATACGGTTTTGCCACGAAAGAGTTTTTTTATAAACCATTCGTCTCAGCAAAAGCAGAATGGTTTATTTTTTATTTATGTAGTTGCTTATCAACCCAGTTCTTATAAAGAACTGCAATTAAGGCAACGTTTAATGTTAAAGATAACATTAACAATATTACAAAAAATAGTATTACTTTAACCATAAACATCACCACCTTTCCTACGATGTAATCGCAAAATTGGTGGCAAAACCGTTCCACTAATCATCAATTTCCTATGCAAATCATTCTACAATATTTTTTTAATTCTGTCTATAATATTTTTGATTTTTATTTATTTTTATTTATTTTTCTTTTTTCTACTTTTTTTCTTATAATCATAAATAAATGCTCCAGCAAGTGATATAGCAGATAATCCTCCAATTAAGGCAAATATTTCTGTATGTCTATTATCTCCTGTGTTTGGCACTTCAATTATATCATTTTCAAAATCAATACTATATATTGAATCATTTTCTTCTATTAAATTTCCATCTGCAAATACTCCATTGTCATTTATTTCAATATTTACTATTTTATTTGATAATTCATATCCCACTGGTGCTTTTATTTCTTTTATATAGTATTTTCCATATCGTAATTGATCAAATACAACATATCCATCATTTTTATTTGATTTTACTTCTTTTATCAAATTATTACATTCTTCATCTTCATAGATTCCAAATACAAATTTTTCTTTTATTAATTCTTTGGTTTTACTATCTATTTTATTTAGTTTGATATTTTTTAATATCGGCATATCTTTCATTTCAATTTTTTGAGTTTCTTTATCAGTTGTAACTACAAATTCAATTTTTTCAGTTGTTTCATATCCATAAGGTGCTGTTTTTTCAATCAATTCATATTTTTTGTTTTCTTCTAATCCTGTTACTTTGTGTGGCTCTTTTTCAGATACCCATTCATCTATAATATTCCCATTTTCGTCAACTACCTGTAATTCTGCTCCCTCAATTTCATCTCCAGTTACTAAATCAGTTTTTGTTATTTCAACACTTTTATCTATTAAAACAATTTCTTGTGTTTCTTTTCCATAAGTTACTTCAAATTCAACATCTGTTGCAATAACAAATTCATCTGGAGCATATTCTTCGTGTAATATATATTTTTCTCCTTCAGTTAGTCCTTTTATATTATGATTTTCCTTACCAGAAACCCATTCATCTATTACAGAACCGTCTTTATCAAACACTTTGATTTTTGCACCATCAACTTCATTTCCTCCAATATCTTTTTTGGACATTGTAACTATTTTATCTATCATTTCTACCTTTTGAATTTCCTTTGTATTTTCAACTTTAAAGTCTACTGAAGTTGCTTTTGTATATCCATCTGGTGCAATTTCTTCGTTTAATTTATATGTTTTTCCTACAATTAGTCCTTCAATTTTATGATTGTCTTTGCTTGATGTCCAAGTATCTATAATTTTTCCATTTTCATCTGTAACTGATAATTTTGCTCCTTCAAGTTCATCATCTCCAGTTATTGATTTTTTTGAAAATTCAAATATTGTTGTATCATTTGAGATATTTTCTTTATCTTCATATACTTTTCTTATTAAATCTTCTTGTTCAAATTTTATTTCATATTTTGTATCATTTAAAACAAGTCCATCTAATGTTTTAGTTTCTTCAAGTTCATAAGTTCCCATTGGTAAATTTTCAACTTTTAGATTTCCATTTTTATTCAAATTATAAGTTCCTATTTCTTGACCTTTTGAATAAATCTTACTTCCATCAGCATTATCAATAATCTCTTCCTTTGCAATTAGTTTAAATTCTATACCAGACAAATCACTTGTGTCTATTATTGATGTATCTATATTTTCTCTTAATGCTATTGTTTTGTCTATCATTAATGTTCCTGTTGATTGTTCATTTTTTATTGTTACTTCTTTTATGAAATCTTCATCTTGATCTTTATCATAATCTCTTATTCCTTTTATATCAAAAGTTACTGGTGTTTCTAATTGTAAAAATCCTTTTGGTGTGTTTATTTCATAAATAGCATAACTTCCTACTGGTAGTTGTAAAGGTGTAATAACAGTACCTTTATCATCATTATTAGTAGTATAGCTCTTTTCCGGAATAATCATATTATCTGCATTTGTTGTAAAAGAATTATAAGTTGTACTACCAATTTTTTGTGATACAGATTCTCCCTTTTTCCAAATAATTTTTCCTGTTGCTCTGTCATAAATATCTTTTGTTGCCTTTATTTCAAAAGTAGTGCTTGATAAAGTAACAATTTTATCTGTTTTTAAGTCTTTTTTTATTAATTTTATATAAGCCTCTAATTGCTCATTATTTACTACTATATGTTTTGTCTTTTTTGCAACATCTTGTATTTCAGTTTCATCATCAGTAATTGAAAAATAAAAATCACTAGCACTTTCATAATCTTTAGGTGTATTTGATTCTTTTACAATGTATTTTCCATATGGTAGATTTTTTTGAGTATAGGCATTTCCATCTTTATCTGTTATTAAGACATCATAAGTTGGAGCAATTTTTTGTGCTTGTGCGACTCTTTTAGCATCTACTTTTACTTTATTTCCATTTTCATCTATACCATTCCAGATTTCCTCATAGCTATAACCTGCATCAAGTGCCTTTTCTACTGCACTATTTAGTTTAATTGTAAATTCAGCACCTGCTAATCCAGGAGTTTCTCCAGAATTTTCTTTTATTCCAGATTTAAAGATATGAACTCCCATCTTTTTTACAAGTTCATTACTTGTTGTTGTATTTGTAATTACTTTAGTGTATTGATCTTTATATTCTAAATTTATTGAATATTCTGTTTTGTCTAGTAAATATCCTTTTGGTGCTACATCTTCTTTTACTAAATATTTTCCAAGTGGTAATTCTTCAATAGGAGTAGTTTTTCCATTTTTGTCCATTGTTCTAGTTGCTACTAAATCTCCTTTTGAATAATATTTTTTAGTTTTTGCCACATTATATATATCTTCGTCTGCATATACCTTATATACTGCATTTTCAAGAGTTGCATCTCCTTGAGCCATGCTTCCTGTTTCACTATCTTTTTTAACTATTTCAATAGTTCCTGTTGGTTCTGTATTTATAACACCCTCTATTTTTAATTCAACAACTGGTGTTGTAGAATTTACATATTTTATATCGGCATTAAATATAGTTTCATTTAATAAATATCCTTTTGGCGCTTTAGTTTCATAAACAATATATTTTCCAATAGGCAAATCACTTATCGTTGCTATTCCATTACTATTAGATGTAATTTTTGCAACAGAATCTCCTTTTGAATAGTATTTTTTAGTTTTAGCAACATTATAAATATCTTCATCTGCTTTGACTTCAAATTCAGCTCCTGCAATTTTATCATTATTTGTACTCAATTTATATATTTTAATTTAACCTGTTGGCTCATTGTTTCTAAATGTAACATTTGCAGTTTGACCTGCAACAACATCTACTTTCTGTATGGATGTATCTAATAAATAACCTGTTGCTACTGATTTCTCTTTAATGTAGTATGTCATTGGTTTTAATTTATCATATAGTATTCTTCCATCAGTTCCTGTTGTTGCTGTTTTTATCAAATCTGTGCATTCTGCATTTCTGTATAATTCAAAAACACAATCAGAAACCGCATTGCCCATATTATTTGTTTTTAATAATGCTATTTTTCCACTTTGTACTTCTACTGAAATGTTAAAATTTGATGGATCTACATAGTTTGAGAACATTAAGTTTTGTACCGCACCATTATTAAATTGAAAATATACATAGTTTCCCATTGTAGAACTATCATACTTTCTTCCATTAGGCATTAATTCATAAATTCCATAATTTTTTGAAACAAAATTAGCATTTGTTTCATTTGTATCTGCTGATACACTTATATTCAAATCATTACTTCCCTGTGTGTGTGAAAAAGTAATACCATTTATATTATGACTAAAACTTTCATAATGAGCTAAAACACCATTTGAGTCATTTAATGTTGTACTTTCTCCAATGTTTACTTTAACATTCATTCCATTTATTGATGTATTTCTATGATATTGATTATAAGCTGACTCTGTTTCATTTAGCCAATTTGCATAAAGTCCACTTGACATATAATTTGACTTCCACGAATCTCTTGAAGGACATTTCATATTTCCATCGATATTGTTTTTAATATATTCCCATACAAATTGTTGAGTGCAACAAGCATCTTTTTTTGCACTAGCATTAGTTGGAAGTCCCATTCCATGTTTTGATGTATAACCAAAATAAATATATTCTGCTATTTTTTCGTATTCACTTCTTTGTGCTTTATATTGTGTTACAAAATCTCCATTAAATGAATAAGAGCTACCATTAGGAGATTTCATTCCGTATTGGGTACAAAACAACAAATATGTTGTGCCATCATAATTTGAATAATGTAATTCATGACCATATTCTGTTAAACTTCCAGATATAACTCCAAATTGAGCGTCACTATTCATATCAGTAATAAATGCAGCAAATGCATTTATTGGAATTGATGAAAGTAAAATTAATACCAACATCAATATTGAAACTAACTTTTTTGTTTTATCTTTCATATTTTTATTCCTTTCTTTCCATCAAAAAAAGAAGCTTATAAGCCTCTTTAAATTGAATTTATTTTTAATCTTGTATTGCCCAAAAATAATATTTTCCACAAGCACATTGGTTGACTTTATAATGTGAAGATAACCAATTTTTAGTATATTCTTCATAAGCATTAAATGCATCATTCCAAGTATCATAATACCCATGTTCATTTGTTCCATCTCCTGCAATATGTTTTGAACCACCCTCAAAGCACCATTCAGACTTTATTTGCGTTTTTTCTTCTTGCTTTGTCTCCGTTTTTGTTTCTGTTTTTGGTTTTTCAGTTTTACTTGTGTTTTTTTGTTCTGTTTTACAGTCTTTTGATGTAGTTGCAGATGTTTCTGACTTTTTGCTTATTTGAGAACTTTTGGTATTCTGTTTGCTCGTTGTGCTTTTATTTGAATCTGCTTTACTTGAAATTGTAAATTCGTTTTTTGGCTTTTCAGTATCATCTTCTGCTTGAGGAGCAATATCATTATTTTGCATATTACTCTCTGCAATATTTTCTTCTACGGGTATTTCAACAATAGTCTGTGTTTCTTCATTTTCAATTTCTGTTTTTTTGCTTTCATCTATGACATCATTTTCCGCAATAGTCTGTTCATCTTTATTGTGACTAAAACACACCTTTAAGCCTATACCGAAAATAATTGCAAATATTGTAATAGCTATGCTTATTATTTTTATTTTTTTCATACCTACCAACTCCTTTACCCTAATTTTAAAGTGATTTTTTATTTCTAGCAAATGTGTGATTTTATATATAATTTTTATAAATATATAATATATTACTTTTCAGTTAGTATATAGCTAGTATTAAGGGGGTAGATTGTAAGGAGGGGGAAAATAAAAAAAGCATATACAACTTTTTATTTGTGCATATACAAAATTCTTATTTTTATTATCTATCATACTTTTTTAATTCTTTTTCTTTTTGCCATTTTAATTGATAATTTTCTAAAAGTCTTACAATTATCTTTTGCATTTCGGTTGGTGTATATTCTTATGGAAAATACCCTTTTACTTTATCTACACTAAATTTGATGTTTTCTTTTTGATTTGGCTTTTCTTCTGATAGTATTCTATCTATATCGTCATCTGTTAAATTTCCATCTGCACTTAATTTTTTTAATTCTCTTGATTGTGGATGTGATGGAAATACCTCATTATATTCCATTACTTCAAAGACATATTCCTGCTCTGATTTTGTTAAATATGATATTTCAACTGCTGGTCTCAATTTCATTTTTTCATCATCAACTAATTGCAATAGTTCTGGTATCAGTTCGGTTAGTCTAATGTATCTATATACATTATCCTTTCCCTCTCCAAAATCTGCTCCTATTATTTCAGCTGTACTTTTATTTAACTTTGTCGCCGTTGGCGACGAAGTTTCTAAATCATTTCTTTGTCCTTGTCTTTTCATTGCTTCTAACTTCATTTTATAGGCAAAAGCCTTTTCACTTGGTAGTATTCTTTCCCTCTGTTTATTACTATCTACCATATAAATAATAGCATCTTCATTTGACATATTTCTAACTATTGCAGGTATTTCTTTTATTCCTGCAAGTTCACAAGCTCTTTTTCTTCTGTGACCTGAAATCATTTCATAAGTTCCATCTTCTTTAGGTCTTACTATAACTGGGTATATTACACCATTTTCTTTAATGTTTTCGACAAAATCTTCCATTTCTTCATTTTCTTTTACTTGATAAGGATGATTTGGAAAATTAGAAATAGAAGAAACTGCTATTTTTTCTACTTTTTCTAACTTCTCGGCATCTCTTTCTTCTTGTGTTGTAAAGAAATCATCTATCTTGGGAAAGTGCATTTTTTCTTCTTTCTCTTTCATTATCTTTCAAAACCTCCTTCGCAAATAATGAATAAGCCTCTGTGACTTTACTATTTTTGTCATAGGCTATTATACTTTTTCCTTTTGATGTAGTTTCTGCTGCTTTAATAGCAAATGGAATATTGGTATCATATATTTTTACAACATTACCAAAATTATTTATCAATTCTTCTTTTATAGCACTCGGCAATTTTGTCCTATTATCAACCAATGTTAGTAATATTCCTCCAACTTTTAGCTCCTTGTTTAGTTGTCTTTTAACTTTAGCTACTATATTCAATAAATTTCCCATTCCTCTTGCCGATAAATACTGACTTTGTACGGGGATAATTACTTCATTACTACAAGCTAAAGCATTAGTTGTTATCATATTTAGTGATGGCATACAGTCAATAATTATAAAGTCATATTTTTCTTTCAAATCTTTTAAACAACCATCAAGTGCATACTCTCTTTTCATTGCATTCATAAGTTCTGTTTCAACCATTGCTAATCCTAAATTAGAAGGGATCAAATCAATATTTTCTTTATGATGTAATACAGACTCATGTGCATTTATGTTCTCGTCTTTAATATATCTATCTATTAAAGTTCCTAATGTAACTGGAATATTGTCCTCATCATAAAATCCCATACAAGTTGTTAGATTAGCCTGTGGGTCGACATCTACCACTAAAACTTTTTTACCATTATTGGCTAAAGCAACTCCTAAACTAAAAGTTGTTGTTGTTTTACCAACTCCTCCTTTTTGATTTGCTATACTAATTACTTTGCATTTTGACATTTTTTAAACCTCCTTTCTTTTAAATTTGCTTTTAAATCTATTGAAATAAAAGCTATGTATAAGTGCTATAAAAAATAAGCGAATTGATAATTAAAATCAACCCGCCTATTTTTAACAATATTTTCTTTTTAACTTAAACAATATCTTATCAAGATAATCTACAATATTACCTTTTAATAATTGTTTGTTTCTATATTCATTTAATGTACTTACTATTATATTGTATTCTTTTTCATTTACTTCTATTTGATATTTCTTTTTAAACATTATAATCAACTCCCATCATAATTTTGTTGTAACTACAATAACATATTGACTATAATTTCACAAATGTGTGATTTGTTTATTCTGATATTTCTGCAAATTTTTGTATATCTTCTTTTGTTTCAATATATTTTTTTAATGTATCGTTCATCATTTCAAATAATTCGTCAAAATTCATTTCTTCCAAATTTATTTCATCTATCAAATTCAATAGTATATTGGCAACCCTTTCTATTGGAAAATCTACAAATTTAGTGTTCATATTATAAAGAATTTTAGTAAAATTTAAAAGTACTGGAATATCATCTTCTAGTATTGCTTGAATATCCTCATTTGTTATCAAATACATAATAAGTGCAATATCAACATTTATAGCTGTATTAATTTCCTCATTAAGAATTTCTAATACATTATTAATCGATGTCTTTGCAATGATTTTATCTAATTCTATTTGAAGTCTTAAATTTGTTTCTTCTCTCATTTCTGATAAGATTTCAAATATATCTTCTAATTTTAGCTTATTTAAAAAGCAATTATAATATATTTGTTTTATAACTACTCTTGCAGTTTCTTTTTTTAGATCAACTAAATAATCCGTAATCTCATTTAATCTCTTACTAATATTGTTTAAATTAATTTTTTCATTCTCCATAAATTCAATTCCTTTCTAACTATTATATCTATTTTTATAAGTTGTTCTTATTTCAAATAATCTGTGGCTTACTTGAAATATGCAAAAAAAGAACTAGAGCATATTTCTAGTTTTCTAAATGCCTATATATAAAAAAGTTCCGGGTATCAAAGTTTTGTGCAATAAGAAATAGGAGCAAAATAATAGAACCCCTTTTAGAGTTCTACCTACAAGTTCTTGTAACTACTAACCTTAACGGCTTCACTAGCTATTTATTAGCTATCGTTTGACTAACATTATTACTTTATAATTTATTCCTTGTAATAATGTTAGTCTAGTCCCAGATATTTATTTCTAAAATCAATTTTAAATCAGTTTTATAATTTATCCTTATAATTTTACATCTAAATAATTTTTCTATTTAAAATTTAATTTTATTACTTAATAATTTTTATTTCATATTATATTTTATATAAATTTTCCAAAAATCTTCAAAATGCCTATTTCTCTATATTTGTCGTATTTTACCAACAACAAACTATAAGCCTTAAAGATAAAAACGTCTTAAAATCGATTCTCGTGCGTCGCTTTTTTGAGCTATTTTTGATGTTTTTAGTATATCCATATAATTATATATTTTTTCTATAAAAAATCCATAAACACTAGAATTATCAGTATTTTGACAAAATGCTAACCAACAAGTTATATGAATTAAATATTAAAACGCCTTAAAATTGATTCTCGTAAGCCATTATTCTGGATATTTTATAGATATTTTAGTATTTACATATAATTATAAAAATTTCATATTATATAATTAAAATTTTTATAAACAATTTAAATAGATCCAAATTTAATATTTAGATGAATAATTTATATATATAATATTGTAATTGGCTTAAAATTGATTTTTACAAGTTTGAATTATAATAATTAAATATATATAAATTCAAAACCAAACATTAAAATTTGCAATTAACAAATGTTCGTTTTAAAAAAATTCTATAAATTTAAAATATTTAATTTATAATTTTATAAATTTTAAAATTTTAAATGCAATAATTTTTTTATTTTTATTTTTTGATTTTAAAAATTTTTTATTATAAATTTGAAGTAAATTTTATTTTGTAAAAACTTTGCACAAAATTTTTCTAAAGCTCTTTTTATATATAAAATAATTATATTAAATATAAATATACAACATTAAAAATATGGCTTTCCCCCCTACTCTACTCATTTTTATTCAAATCAGAAAAATCAACACACCTTAAATTTCTTATCAATCGGAATAATGTCTTCTAATAGATTATTTTCTGGCATTGCTTTTGAAAATTGCGATGTTGTTGTTTCTGTATCTACACTTTTTCCATTTACCTGTTCTGCTTGAATTGATAATACTTGTTCAAAAGTAAATTGTACCATTGCTAATTTTTCTTGTCTTTCGGTATCACTACATTGTTCTGTATCTAGCATATAATTCAAATTATATTTATATAGTTCCAATGCTCGAAGTATTATTTCAACTTGTCCATTTTGCAAATTTAATTTTACAGATTGAATTTTCTTTTTGCAATTAATGTCCATTATAGTTCCCCTCCTAACAATTAAATGCTAACGCATCTTTAATTTTAAAATGTGACATAGGATGTCCTTGCATTGCATTCATTAAAGATTCGCTATGCATGTGTGCATATATTTGTGTAGTTTCAATTCTTGAATGCCCTAGTAATATTTGTAATAATCTAATATCAACTCCAGATTTGTATAATATTGTTGCAAAACTATGTCTTAATGAATGAACACTATATTGTGTTTCATCTATTTCTGCTTTTTCATAAGTTTTTTTGACGATTTTACGAATTTGTCTACTTGATATTTTTTTATTCCATTGACTAATAAATAAGAAATTATCTATTTTTTTATCGTCTAATGGATTATTTATTCTGTAATTTATATATTTTTGCAAAGCATCTTTTGTATTTGTATTAAGGTAGCAAGTTCTTTCTTTGTTTCCTTTGCCTAAAATAATAAACTTATTTTCATTGAAATCGAAATCTGATATTTTAATTTCATTAAGTTCTTCAAGTCTCAAACCACAACATAAAAACAAATGAAGCATTGCATTATTTCTTAAACTCCTAAAATCATCTTTATTGGCATAAACTTGTAAAATTTTTTTTGACTCTGATAATGATAAATATTTGGGTAATTTTATATATGTGTTTTTTTCTCTTTTTATTGTTTTTAAAGGTTCTTTAAAAAGAGCTGTTTTTATTTTATATAAAAAATCAAAGAATGTTCGTAGATGTTCTATCTTTTTAATTCTTGTTCCAATAGAATTGTGATTTTCAGCAAGATAAAATATAAAACCATATATATCACTTGTATTTAAAAATCTAATGTCATTTAAAGTCATTTCTCTTATATTTTCGTACTTACAATCAAAAATGTGATCATTTACAAATTCTAAAAAGCCTTTTAAAGTAGATAGCATACTATCTATATAAGATGCAGATAAATTTTTTATTCCTGCTACATAATTTTTAAAATCTTCAATAAATTCTGGATAAGTAATAGTATTCATTTTTTATTCTCCTTTTATTTTTTTATATCTAATATTGAAAAGTTTTGCATAAACTCTTTTAATTTTTTATTTGATACATGTGCATATATTTCAGTTGATGCTAAACTTGAATGTCCAAGCATCGATTGTATAATTCTTATATCTATATCATTTTCATTGTATAACAATGTTGCACTCGTGTGTCTTAATGTATGTGTATGATAACCTTGACTATTATTATCAAAAAGCGTATTAAGTTCTGTTCCAATTATTGTTTGAACCATTCTTTTAGATATTCTTTTGTTTCTTTCACTCAAAAATAAAGCATTGTAATCAGGATTGCTTTTAGGAAGATTAGTTCTAACATTCAAATATTTTTCGATGGCTTCTTTTGTAGCTACGTTCAAATATATTATTCGTTCTTTATTTCCTTTTCCTTTAAGCCTTAATGTCATTTCATCTAATTTTATATCAGTTAAATTTATTTGTATTAATTCTGCTAAACGCATTCCACAGTTAAGAAATAAGCAAGTCATAGTATAATTTCTAATTTTATATTTACAATCATTTTGAATTGTTTGTGAAAGCATTTTTTTGCTCTCATTTAATGTTAAATATTTCGGATTTCTTTTACCAATTGTTGCATATCTTGTATTAAGTGTTGGATTATGGTGTATAAGGTTATTATTAAATAAATATTTAAAAAATTTTCTTAAAGTAGATAATTTTCTGTTTCTAGTTTTTGGACTATTATTAAGTGTATTTCTTAAATAAAATATAAAATCCTCTATTGTACTATGTTTTACATTATTCATATCATCTAATGTTATATCATCTATTTTAATATTTTTTATAAGCTCTTGATCATATATATTTTCATCAGATTTATTTAATTTTAGATATCTGAAGAAACTTCTCAAATCAAAATAAGCTTCATCTACAGAAGTTTCTGCTGATAATTCAATGATAGAATAATATTTCAAATAGTTGTTTAAAAAATCTGGATTTTCTTTATAATGTTTTAAAAAATACATTTAAAATCACTCCTTAAAATTTCTATTAATGAAATTTTAACAACTATTGATATATATGTTAAATGTGTGATTTTTGAAATTTTAATTAAATCACATACTTGACAAATTAAAAACACCTAAACTTAAGGCTTTTAGTATATTCTTCAGCCTGTTTAGGTGTGAATATTTTTAAATAATTATTAAAAATATATATAATTTCAAAACTTTCTAATTTATTATTTGATTTTGATATTTCTTCACATACAATATATGAATATGATAATAATTGATTTAAAGTCAAATTTAATTCTTTACCATATATATTAAGGTATTGGCAATAGTAATTTTCCAATACATTTTTAGATTCAATCGTTATTAGTTGTTTTATGATATTTTTAATTATCACATCTATATTGTTCACTCTTGATTTGTAGTACCCTAATAGAAAATAAGTAATTGCTTGTTTAGTTGTATATTGGCAATTATTTATTTTCTTATATAACTTTTTATTATGAACATTGATCACCCTTTCAAATTTAAAGCAGTTATAATTGCTTTATCTAAATCTTTTATTTGAGTATCATTTAATCGTCCTATTTTAGTTTTTAAACGACTTTTATCGATAACTCTAATTTGTTCTGTTAATGCTACAGAGTAATGTTTTAAATTATCTGTAGGAGATATTATACAATGTGTAGGCTGTTTTACTTTATTAGCTATAATTTTTGTTAATGGAACAATTATAGCAGTTTGAGCATATTTGTTTCCAATATCATTTTGAATTATTATTACTGGTCTTGTTCCATTTTGTTCACTACCAATATTTGTTCCTAAATCAGCATAAAACATATCTCCTTTAGTTATTTGTGTTTTCTCCATAAGTTACCTCCACGCATTTTTTTTCTTCTCTTGTTGTTTTTCTAACCATTTCATTTCTTCTTCTTTTTCATTTTCTATTTCTTCTGGACTTTTATTCATAGTGCCACCTCTAATTATTAAGTATGTAAGTATTTGTAATAGTAGCAATATTATTATAAATAAAATCATTATTTTTTCTCCTCATTTATAAACTTATATTTGTTAGGACTATCTTTTCAGATAGTCCTTTAATAAAATTCTATCTTTTCTCTATATTCGTTAATTGTATTGGCGAAATACACACAGGATCCTAGTTTTTCTTACTAGCCTACTGTCTCAGACAGCTTGTACTCATTACGTGCGATGGTACTTTTAAACCACTCAAGTTGTGACTATACAAGTGTTTTATTATTTCTAATATTAGTCATCGCCTTATGAGTTGCCATCTCATATTTAGAAGTAGGTGTTGCTATCCTATCTTTACCAGCTTTTAATATTAGATTTTATTAACGAATGTCTTATTTACTTTTCAATGTGCTTGTCTAAAACTAAAAGTAAGTGAAAGAGTTTTATACCCTCTCACTTACTTCCTCACTTTTAATGATTTTGGCAAACCTAATTTTCAAATTTTTTTAAAATTATTTTTAACTTTTTTCTACTTCTATCTAATCCAATATGTATAGCTTGATGTTTTATACCTTCTTCGGCAGCAATTTCTCTTTATGTTTTTTCATCATAATAGTATTTTTGTAGCCTATTTTTTTGAACTCTAGGTAGTTTTTGAACAGCTAAATGTAATTCTCTTTCTACTTCTTTTTTTATTATTATATTTTCTACACTATCTTGGTATTGGCTTGATTTTCTAAATAGTTCATTTTCAGATAGTTCAATATGTTCCCAATGTCTTTCTTCTTCGTTTTTATTTTTCTTATAGGCACTTTTTGATTCTATGTAGGCATCAAATATATCCTTTGGAATCTCACTTGTTATTTCTTCTCCTAAATAATTTTTAAAAATAATCCAATATTTATTATTTTCTAAATCTTCAATTAATCTATTTCCATCAATATTATGAGTTTTAATATTATCCATTATCTTTCCTCCATTTAATTTCTAAATTTTGAAATTAAATGGAAGTGGTGGACCTCTGCAGTTATTAAATAAGATATGCTTTAAGCAATAAAAAAGGTCAAAGCTATTGTAAGCAATAGTTTCAACCTTTTTATTAATATGGATATTAAATTTTGCTTGATTTTTATATCTTTTTACTATAATCCACATAAGTCTATACCCTTTAAGCGTAGATGTGGATTAGAAATATAATGATAAAACACTACGCTCTAATAATAACATCTCAAATTTTTCAACCTTTGTTCGTTATTCTTGCATAGTGTTTCTATTGAATTATTTAAGTAAAATAGCAAAAAAGCACACAATAACTTTTTAAGTTATAATGTGCTTTCATATTTATTTATATTTTTTAGTCCGTTTAAATAATTCATTTTTTTCCCTATAAATTCCGTATTTTTAAATTTTTCTATTTTACGACTAATATATCATAAATCCTTTGAAAAAATTGTCGAACTTTGCAAAAGGGACAAAAAAATATACAAAAAACAATTATTTGCTTTTTGTATATAAAAATAGTATTTTTGTATAATTTAATTAAAAGTTATTATTTATTTTTTCTATTTTCTTTAATACTTCATTATATTCTTCTCTAGTTACTCCTGTTCCATCTAATGACTTTTGATATTTCCTTTCATCTTCAGATAAATCATTTTCTGGATCATCATAATATTTTAAGAAGTCCATATACAAACATTCACATTCAAATTCTGTATATATTTTATCTTTTATTTTAATTCCAAGTTTTTCTAATAATTTCTTGTCAGTCTGTGTTAAATATTTGTTTATATTTATAATTTCTAAATTATAATATTTTTCTCTCCACTCTTGATGTTGTTTACTAATTATTATATTTTTTTTTATTCGTTTTAATTCATTATATATTATTTCGTAATCTTTAAATGGCTTTTTTATGTATCCTGCAACTTCCAGTCCATCATTTATAACATCTTCTTTATAATCGGCTGATATTACTAAAAATTCAACTTGACTATTATTGTTGTAATAATTTTTGATTATATCTAATCCAGAATATTTGTTATTCCTCATAAGGTCAGTTATGACTATTTCTGGTTTTTGTTCTTCTATCATTTTTATTTCTTCTTCATCAGTATTAGCTATCCCTAATATTTCAATGTCATTGTGTTTTTTTAGATTTTCTTCTATAAATTTGCAAATATGAATATTATCTTCTGCAATTATAACCCTAATTTTTTCTAACATATCAACATTTCCTCCTAAATTATTGTTTATTTCTGCAATTATTTTTTCACTAGCAATTAAAAAAATTTCTTTTAAATTATTTTTTAAATAGTCATTTACATCACTGACATATTCAAAGATTTCTTCATATAACTTCATTTTTAATTGTCTAGTAATTGTTTTATTGTTTTCAATTTCATTTAATAAATTATTTATTCTGTTTTTACTATTGCTTTTATGTACTATCTTTAATAATAATTCATCAAAATTTTGATTTTCACAAATTTCGTTTATTAATTCCAACTCTATTCTTTCCATTTTCCCCCACTTTATAAAACTTTTTTCTTTTTGCTAGAAATAGTCTACCAAGATTAGCAAATAAATATTGTAAAATAAAGCATAATAACTATTGTGAAAGGATTTAATTTATTATGAAAGTAAAGAAATTAAATGGAAAATCAAATGTATTAGGTAAAAATGTTAAAAAATATAGAGAATTAAGACATTTAACACAAAGAGAATTATCTGACAAAATTGCTCTTTTAGGTATTGACATCTACCACTCTGATATTTCTCAAATTGAAAATCAAAAATTGTTATTAAAAGATTTTGAAATTATAGCTATTTGTAAAGCTTTGAATATATCTTATGAACAATTATTTGAAGATACCGATAATATATTTGATTAGTTATTTGCTTGTTTTACAATTATATTAATTATAATGTTTTTGATTAGTCAAATCAATTATTTATACAGAATATGTATTTTATATCATATTCTTTTTTATTTCCTCCTTTCCCCTATTTTTCGTATATTTTATTATATTTATTAGTTCATTTGTCGCTACATTTATATTTTACTCTTTTATTATAACACATTCTCTCAAAATATTGAACTATTTTTTAATTTTCTCTCAATTTATTGAGAGGTTTTGGCTATTAAATTTGATAAAATGACATAAAGTTAGAAAGGTCGTGAAAATATGGAATTTTCAGATGTTGTTGCTTTGAAAATCAAAGAATTAATGAAAGAAAAAGATATTTCAATTTACAAATTAGAAACTCTTACAGGAGTATATAGTTCAACAATTACTTTATTCCTGAATAGAAAAACAAAAACAATTAGACTTGAAAATTTATTATATATATGCGAGGCTCTAGGAACTAATTTATCAAAATTCTTTGCTGATGAAAGATTTAATGAAGCTGAAGCTCAAAATTGGCTAAAAAGAAATAAAGAAAAGTAATAAAAATTTGATTCTATTACTTTTCTTTATTTTTGTCTTAAAATTTTTCTTTATAACATTGTTCAATTATTTCATTTTTTTCATCTTCAGTTAGTTCTCTTTTTAATTCTTTAATTTTCTTATTTATGTTTTCTACAACATTTTCCATTGCTGTATCTAATCTTTTAGTAGAATAAATTTTTTGATCTAGTTCGATTTGACTTTCTATCTTTTCTTCTCTATTCATAAAATAATAAACTGCTAAACTAATTCCTAAAACTATGCCTAGTGCAAAATATATATATTGATTCATTTATATTTCCTCTCATTCTTTAAAAGCTATCATATATTCATTAATTTCTACTTTTCTTTTGGCATTTTGATATTCAAATTCTGCATTTGTAAAATAAACTTTATATCCTTTGTTTTCAAAATAATCTCTGCTTATTCTTAATACATCATCAATTTCTTCTTCTGACAAGTTGTCTTTTACTTTTAGCTCATAATATGAATATCTTATATAATCTTCGTTTTCTTTTTCTTTGCTTTTAATTAGACTAATAGTAAATCTTTTTAATTCTGTTTCTGTCATTTGTTTCACTTCCCAAAATTTGTTTTCTATTAATTTTACCACACTTTTTGAAAAATTACATTAGTTTTTAGAAATTTTTATTCTAATAAAGAGCCTACATTTTCATATAGACTCTCGAAAATAAAAGGGGATGTGTGCTAATTGTTTAACTACAATTAGCACTATAATTATTGCTCCAATATTTTATCTGCCTCACTTTGTGTAAGATATTTATATTCTATCATTTTATTTATTACCTGTTTCTGTCTTTGTTTTGCAAGTTCTGGATTCTTGGTTAGAGAATATACTGATGGTGCATTAGGTATTCCTGCAAGCATAATTGCTTCATAATCTGTCATTTTTTTGGGTTCTTTTCCAAAATATTTTCTACTTGCTTCTTTTACTGTATAACACCCCTCTCCAAAATAGCTTGTATTCAAATATAATTCCAGTATTTCATCTTTATTATAGTTCTTTTCTATTTCAAGAGACATAAATACTTCAGCAATTTTTCTTGTTATTTTCTTTTCTTGTGTAAAATAGATATTTTTTGATAGTTGTTGTGTAATAGTACTTCCACCTTCTACAAAGCTCATTGCTTTTATATCATTTATAGTGGCTCTACCAATTGCTATTATATCTATTCCATTATGTTTATAAAATCTATGATCTTCAACCGAAATTACTGCTTTTATATATATTTCTGGTACTTCTTCAATTTTAGTATAGTTTTCTTTTTCTTTAATAGTTTCTACTTTTTCTGTAAGAGGTATTTTAGAAATTGCATCCTTATACATATCATATCCATTACCTACTACTAATAATCCTATACTTATTAAAAATACTATTGCTACAAATATTATATTTTTTATTACTTTCATTTCAACCACCTCTTTTTTTGTGGCATTACTTATTTTGTATAATTTGTTTGAACTTTTTTAGGAAGTTCATCATATTGCACTTCTTCCCAAGAATGTACTCCTAGAGTTTTTACTTCTAACTTTAGAAAAGCATCTTCTTTTAGTTCTCTACTTGTTTTAAATTTTAATTCTTTTTTCTTTCCTTTTTCATTATAGCACTCTAAAGTATATTTATATTTCATATCATCTGTACTAGATAGTTTTTCTATTTTAGTATTGTCTATTTGAGTAAAGTAAGCTGATTCATAATTTTCAAAAAAGTACAATATTGCTACACAAATTGCTATTGCTACAACTACTGCTATAATCATAGGTATTTTTTCTTTTAAACTTTCCATATCATTTTCTCCTATTCTGATATAATATCAATATTTCCCTTGAAATCATCTAATTTTATAGTTAAATAATAGCTCACACCTTCAATATAAATATTATCTTCATATTCTCCTGTATCATCTATTAAAGTTTTTTCATTATCTCCTAGTTTAGCAATTACATTGATGTTACCACTTTGTTTTTCTACTTTTATTTTTAATCTTATATGATCTCCATTTTTTCGGTTTAATGCTGTTCCTCCAAATATAGTTTCTTCGGATGTTATATTATCATATTCTGCTTTATATGTTCCAATATATTTGTCTGTTCCAAAAATTCTTTTTCCTTGCAAATCTTTCTCTTTCGATATCCCTGCAAAATCAAAACTTTGTAAAAATGTGTTATAAGTATTTATGAACTCATCTTTTGTAAAATTCCAATCACTTGCTACAATAGATGAAACAATAATTATTATGAAAGCCATTATTCCTATTATAATTAGCTTAAAGAATCCGAATATAAACATGAACTATTCCTCCTCTTTGATGATATTTTTACTTCCAAAATATGTTGCTAGAAAATATGCACCATATATCACTCCAATAATTACTACTGTTGCAACTATTGATGGTAATAAATCTTCTGAACTTGCTAATCCTTCCATCATTGTCATCGCAAATTGTATTCCAAATATTGAATGAATAATTGCAAGTATTAGTGGTAGTCCAAAGAATATACCAATTTGTCTAAATAATGCTTTATTAATCATTTTTTCATCACAACCTATTTCCCTTAAAATTGTATATCTTTGCTTATTATCTGAGCTTTCTGTTAATTGTTTTAATGCTAAAATAGCTGCACTTGCAATCAAGAATATTATTCCTAAATAAATTGCTATAAATGTTACAATTGTTGCAATTCCTATGCTTGCTTCCATAAGAGATATTTTGGTTACTCCATCTACATCAATTCCTTTGTTTGTTAAATTTTGAACAAGTATAGAATCATTACTTGTAAATATCTTTTCTATTTCTTGTCTTTTTTCATCTGTTTGTGCATTATAATTTGCAACTAATAATTGTTGCACTTTCATATCATCAGTTAAATTACAACTATCTGGAACTAAAATAATTCCTGTATTTACATGACTTGTATTCATCATAATAAAACCACTTTTACATTCATTATATTTTGACTTATATTCTTTTCCTGCAATCTCCAATATATTTTCATCTGCTAGTACTCTATCTCTTATAGTTCCAATTCCATCAAAATCACAAAGTACAATATATTCATTATCTTTCAATTCATATTGTTCTATTCCATAAAGTGAAGCAATTTTGTTATAATCAGATATTTTTATTATCATTTCTGCTGTTTCATAGCGTAAACTTGGAAATTGTGCTCTTGTTTCTTCAATTTTATCTCCTAAAAAATCTTCCCAAGTCAAATCCTTTGTAGCATAAATAGGTATTTCTACTACATCTTTAATTAATGTCATATCAAATCCATTATTTTTTAATGTTTCTGTAATTGGTATTTTTGAATCTTTTCTTGCTTCAGGAGTTGATATTATTTCTTTGCCATAAGTTCCATATTGTAAATATTTTTCTGATAAATTAGCTGTTTTATATAAATTTATATCTACAGGCGTCATTTCTACTAATTCTCTTTGCATTGTATTTCTCAATGATAAACTAGATGATAGTATTGAAATTGTCATAAACAACATTAAGCAAATAACACTCATACTTATAACTGTTGTATTGATTTTGCTGTTGATTTGTCTTAATACAAACATATTTGTTCCTTTTAAATAGATATTTTTTATCGATTGTACTACTCTTAATATAAAACCAGATAAAGACCAAAATACCAAGATTGTTCCAGTAATTCCCATTAATATTGGTGGTAATAATTTATCTGCTGTAGTTAATGAGTGAACATCTCCTGTCACTTTCCAATAAGCATATCCTAACAAGCAACTTGCTCCAATAAATACAATTATAGAAATAATAGGATTTTTTATTTTTACTTTTTCATTTTTCTTTGTAGCATTTAATAAATTTATCAATTTATATCTTGAAACTGTCATTGTATTAAAGAACATAACTGCTATATACATAACTGCAAAATATACACAAGTCTTTATACAAGCTGTTTTTGAAAAGACAAATTGAAAATTACTCATATCTGCCTCAAACATTTTTGCTACTAATACAGACATAAATTGTGATGCAAATATTCCTATAACAAGTCCAACTATAAGTGAAATAATGCCTACAAATATTGTTTCTAGTATTATAATTTTAGATATTTGCCTCTTTCCCATTCCAAGTGTCATATATATACCAAATTCTTTTTTCCTTCGGTTAATTAAGAAATTATTTGCATATACGATAAGCAATCCTAATACTACTGCTACAAATACCGATACATATCCTAACATACTTATCATAATTTTGATGATGTCCCTTGTTGAATTAGATACTTGTAACATTGCTTCTTGACTATCTAATGAGTTAAACATATAGAATATTGCAACTCCTAACACTAATGTTAAAAAATATATCGCATAATCCTTAAAGCTCTTTTTCATATTTTTAATTGATAACTTAAATAACATCGTTCAAATCACCTCCAAGAAGTGTTTGCACCTCAATTATCTTCTCAAAGAATTGTTTTCTTGTATCATTTCCTTTAACTAATTCATTAAAGATTTTTCCGTCTTTTATAAATATAATTCTATCTGCATAACTTGCTGTAAAAGCATCGTGTGTTACCATTAAAATAGTTGCATTTAATTTTTGATGTAAGTAATCAAATGTCATCAATAATTGTTTTGCTGATTTACTATCTAATGCACCTGTTGGCTCGTCTGCTAATACTATTTTAGGATTTGTTATTATTGCTCTTGCAGCTGCACATCTTTGTTTTTGCCCTCCAGATACTTGATATGGGTATTTATTTAATATACCTAAAATATCTAATTTTTTAGCCATATCGTGAACTCTATTATTAATTTCTGTTGCATTTACTTTTTGAATTGTCAATGCTAAAGCTATATTTTCATAAATTGTTAATGTATCTAATAAATTAAAGTCTTGAAATATAAAGCCTAGTTCCTCTCTCCTAAATTTGTTTAATTTATTTCCTTTAAGCTTTGTAATATCTTCTCCGTTTATAATGATATGTCCTGCTGTTACTCTATCAATAGTAGATACACAATTCAAAAGTGTAGTTTTACCAGAGCCACTTGCTCCCATAATTCCTACAAACTCTCCATTTTTTACATTAAAGCTAATATTGTCTATTGCTTTTGTTAAATTAGATTTGTTTCCATAGTATTTTTCTATGTTTTTAACCTCTAATACATTTTCCATCTAAAAAACTCCTTTCAATTCTTTGTATATCTACATTATAAATTCATTTTAAAATAGTTGCCATCGATTTATCTTACAATAACATTACATTTTTTGTAAGATTTCTCATTTATAAAAATAAGCCCATAACTAATATGGACTTACAAATTCATAAAACTACTTTTAGGGAATATAATTCTTACTTCTGTTCCTATATCTTTTTCTGAATTTAATTCTATTCCTAATCCTAATTTGTTGCATAATTTCTTACATAGATATAACCCAATACCAGTAGATTTCTTGTTTATTGTTCTCCCATTTTCTCCTGTAAACCCTTTTTCAAAAACTCTTGTTATTTCTCCTTTTTTTATTCCAATTCCATTATCTTTTATATATAAAACAACATTTTCTCTTTTTGAAATAGCATATATTTCTATCTTTCTATCTTTAATTTTTGAATACTTAATTGCATTTTGTATAATCTGATTTATTATAAAAACTGCCCATTTGCTATCTGTATATACTTCTCGTTCCAAATCGTGTAATTCTATACTTGTCTTACTTGAAAGTAATGCACTTTTATTTTTCAAAATTGCTCCATTTACTATTTCTTGCAAATTTGATTTTGTAACAACATAGTCTTTGTTAGCGGTATTACTTCTAGCATAAAACAATGCTTGTTCTGTATAATTTTCTATTTCATCTAATTCTTCATCAATGCTTTTAGTTATCTCATTTTTATTATTTTCAATAATTAATTTAGATGTAGCAATTGGTATTTTTATTTCGTGAATCCATAATTCTATATATTCCTTATAATCTTCTTGTAATCTCTTATAAGTATTTACATTTTCTAGCATAGATTTGCCAGCTTCTTGCATAGATTTTTTTAATATTTTACCCTCAAGAAAATCTGGAGTATTTATTATTTCTGATATTAAGTATTTATCGCCTAATTCATCTAAATTACTTTTTAATTCATTATAAAAATTCTTCTTTTTTCTATATTCAATAGTAATATCAATACCAATTATTATAATCGGACATATTGCAATATAAATCCTTGTAAATATTCCAATTTGTGTATAAGGCAATAATAATATTTCTGAACTTACTATTACAAATAATACTAAAAAAATCAATAATATTTTCTCTTTTATAAATTCTCCAAACTTCATTTTAATATATACCCTTGTCCCCTTCTTGTTTCAATTTGATTTATTATTCCTAGTTCTTCTAGTTTTGTCCTTAGTCTTTTAATATTAACATTTAAAGTATTATCATCGACAAATTCTTCACTTTCCCATAAGTAGTCCATTATTTCATCTCTTGATATTACTTGTTGTCTATGTAATACTAAATATTCTAATATTTTATATTCATTTTTTGTTAATTCTATTTTCTTATCTTCTTTTTCTATAATTCTTCCTGCTGTATTTAATATAAAGCTCCCACAGTCTATTTTATCTGGATTATTTCCTGCATTTTGATTTCTTTTTAATAGTCCAACTATTTTTGCAAGTAATATTTGAATATTATATGGTTTTGTTACATATTGATCTGCACCATAATTTAGTGATAGTAATTCATCCATTTCATTATCTCTGCTTGTTACCATTATAATCGGTACATTAGATGTTTTTCTTATTTCTTTACAAATAAATTCTCCATCTGTATATGGTAAGTTTATATCAATTAATAATAAGTCTGCTTTTATTTCTAATATGTCTGCCACTGCATTGTCAAATTTTTTTAAGCTTGTTGCTATAAATCCATTTCTGTTTAAAAATGTTTCTAATTCTTCTCTTAATTTTTCGTCATCTTCTATTATTAGTATTTTTTGCATTTTACTAACCTCCATTAGCATTATATCATATTTTGTTTAATATGTATCTTACATTTCTTGTAAGATTTCTATAAAAAATAAGATTAGTTATGTTTCAAACTAATCTAACTAACAGCCTATAATTTATTTTTCACCTTATAATATTATTTTTTCAATTCAATTTGAAATTCTATAAATTCATCATTACTTTTTGCACAAATTTTTCCATTATGTAATTCTATTATTTCTTTTGTAATAGCAAGTCCTAATCCAGCTCCACCATTATTTGTTTGTCTTGATTCATCTGCTCTATAAAATTTATCAAATATTCTTTCCAGTTTATATTCAGGAATTGTAGCTCCTTTATTTTTAAATGTAATTTCAATATTTTCTTCATTTTCTATCATATTTATTGTAATAGTAGTATTTTCATAGCTATAGCTAATTGCATTTTTCAGCAAATTTCCAAAAGCTCTTGCCAATTTATCTCCATCGGCATTATACATTAAAATATTAGGTTTAGTTATATTCAATTTTAAATTTCTTTCTTCTAACATTGGGTAAAATTCTTCTACTAATTGGTCTAATAGCATTACCAAATCAATATTTGTTTTATTTAGAGGTATATCATTCAAATTATATCTGGTAATTTCAAAAAATTGATTAGTAAGTTCTTCAACTCTTAAAGCTTTATCAAGTGCTATTTTTATATACTTATTTTGTAATTTTTTTGATATTTCTTGTTCTTCATTTAATAACGATAAATATCCTATTACTGACGTAAGCGGTGTTTTTAAGTCATGTGCCATATACATAATTAAATCATTTTTCTTTTGTTCAGCTTCTTTTGCTCTTTTTGTACTTAAAATATACTCATATTTAATTTTATTTAATTTTTCTGAAAATCTTGTCATCTCATTTGGTAATTCTATGTTTTGAGTTTCTTCATTTAAAATGTTATCAAATGATTTATATAATTTTTCTATATTATCAACTTTTTTAGAAAAAAATCGATATAAAGCAATTACTAAAATAATTATCATATAAAATAAAAAAATAGGTTCTTTATTATAAACACACCACTCATATAAATTATAATTAAACCTATACAAAGTATTTCCTAAAAAGTTTCCTAAAAGATTATCTAAAACTACAATGTAAAAAATTACTGCTACAATGTAGTAGATGATAATTCTAAGGATCAGACTACCTATCAATTTCATTTTTTCATTAAACAATTCTTTATTTTTCAATTTTATATCCAACTCCCCATACTGTTTTTATAAATTTTGGTTTTTTTGTGTCTTCATTTAATTTCTCTCGTATTCTCCTTATATGTACCATTACCGTATTATTATTTTCTAAATATTTTTCTAATAATGTTAGGGGCGTATTAAAAGCTAATGAAAAAATGATTTATACCATCGAAAATGAACCAGAAAATTTTATAAAATATAATAACGGAATTAATATTACGGGAGACGTTAAAGATGACGGTTCTACAATTAGAATTAAAAATCCAACAATAAACAATGGACAACAAACTATTACTACCCTAATGAGCACCAATAAAAATCTTGATAAAATTATGCTACCTATAAAAATAAGTAACGAAACTAACGAAATAGTAAAAGGAAAAATATCGCAGTATTCAAATGAACAAGTCAAAGTAAAATCTATAGATATGCTTTCTTTAAATCAGTATGTGCGCGATATTCAAAAATATATTCTTCAAAAAGAAAATAAAAATACAGAATATTTTTTAGAGATTTACTCATCTGGAAAAAAGGGATATGACAAATTAAAAAAAGAACTATATGACAAAAATAGCATCATAAGTCT